>Ga0164296_1000980_pt1 | contig 32096 bp, 16 predicted proteins | sample GEODES057metaG_FD_113533 | JGI IMG/M metagenome (GOLD analysis project Ga0164296, IMG submission 113533) | Dystrophic lake water microbial communities from Trout Bog Lake, Wisconsin, USA - GEODES057 metaG | ecosystem: Environmental > Aquatic > Freshwater > Lake | place: USA: Trout Bog Lake...
ATTGAGGTTAAACTTGATGGGGTTCGTGTTATCACTATTGTTCGTGCAGATGGCCGCGTCGATATGTTTAGTCGTAACGGTAAGGAACTTGCTAACTTCCCTCACATAGCAGAACAGATTAGTTCAGTAATTAAACAAAAAGGTTCTAGCAAGAGCATGGATGTTGTCTTAGACGGTGAGATCATGTCGTCAAGTTTCCAAGACTTGATGAAGCAAGTGCATCGCAAGAGTGATGTACAAAGCGATGACGCTGTACTTAATTTGTTTGATGTATTGCCTTTAGAAGATTTTGAGAAGGGTATTTACAATAAAGATCAAACTACTCGTAGTAGTATGGTTAAGTTTTGGGTAGAAACCAATCAAGCTCTGTTACCTAATGTAACCTATGTTGCCAACGAGCTTGTCGATCTAGACACAGAAGAAGGAAGTCAGCGTTTTAAAGAAATTAATCAAAAGGCCATCGACGGCGGATACGAAGGTATCATGATCAAAGATCCGGATGCGCCCTATGAATGTAAGCGTTCAACAAGTTGGCTGAAATTAAAACCATTCATTGAGGTCAGCTTAAATATCACAGCAGTGGAAGAAGGTACTGGACGCAATATAGGCAAACTAGGTGCATTTGTATGTGAGGGAGAAGATGATGGAAAAACAATCAGAGTCAATGTGGGCTCTGGCTTTACTGACAGTAATCGTGATAGCTTTTGGGATAACCGTAGTAGCCTTATCGGAAATATTGTTGAAGTTCGCGCAGATGCCATAACACAGAATCAAGATGGAACATATAGTTTAAGATTTCCTAGATTTAAAGGTTTCCGTGGATTCGAAATTGGAGAAAAGATATGAGAAGTAATTATTGGTCATGCTCAAAATTTGCAGACTGGATTCGCGGTACTGCTAAACTAAGTGCTGGCACAAGCGAGCAATGGGACGAGTGGCGTACCACTGCCCAAATGAAGCACAACTTCCGCTACTGGCTAGCAGAAGAAGCATTAGATGCTATCCAAAATTTCTTTTGCTATCCTGGAGATAAATTGAATGATATACGATATTACATTAACAACCGTTGGGTTTCTAAGGCTCATGCCCTTACTGCCGATCCTCGTGATATCCGCCCTGGCAGTTGGTGTGACGTTGGTAATCGGTTTCTCCCTTGTCTTTTTAAAGAACTTGTGGATTTCGTTGAAGTCGAACAGGCGTGGCACTATGTGATGTGGAATGATGAGGAACGAGTAAAGTACAATGTTCCTTGGTATCGTAGCGGATGGTTGCGTTGGCGTACTTGGCGTTGCCCAGAAGCCGGGTTGGCCTATTTGAATTGGGCTAGCACTCTTACTAATAAAGACTTTATTCAAGAAGGCGAAAAGGAAGAACCAACATATCAAGCCACAGCCGCCAAAGAGATCATTGAGCTTTACACTTGGTGGACTAAGGTATATCGCAATCGCCCTGATCCATATGAAGCAAGTGGCTGGACTGCCTACTGTGAAGAAAGTCGTGCGGCTAATGGTGGTCGACTAAGTTGGGGCGGCGACAAGAGTCCTGAACTTGAAAAGGCTAGCCGACAAGCTCTCGATGAACTTCAAAAGATTGAAAAGTCTTACGAAGATGAAGATGAGGCCATGATGGTTAGGCTCATCAAAATTAGACAAAGCCTTTGGACCTAATGGACGAATTTGGTACAGCCGATCAAAGACGCCAGCAGGTCAAAGACTTTAGACAACAGTTAAATGCTGTTAGTCCAAGTTTTTGTTTGGCCAAATGGAAACAAGTTACAGTACATTTGGCTACGGGGCAGACACATAGTTGCCACCATCCGGCACCACACCACATACCATTAAAAGAAATTGCTGTAGATGTAACTGCACTACACAATACAAATTACAAAAAACAACAGCGTGAGATGATGTTGGCCGGACAACGACCTGCCGAATGTGGCTATTGCTGGCGGGTTGAAGACAGTGACCCTAACGGTGAAGTCTTCAGTGACCGTGTAATGAAGAGTATGGATAGTTGGGCTCTCCCACATTTAGAGTCAATTACTACTCCGGATAAAGTTAACCCCAGCTACCTAGAAGTTAGTTTTAGTAATACCTGTAATTTTAAATGTAGTTACTGTACTCCAGAAGCCAGCAGTCGTTGGTTAGAAGAAGTAAAGCAGTATGGACCATACCCAACTAGTATTGGATTTAATAGCTTAGATTGGCTAAAAAGTCAAAACAAATATCCTATACTAGAAAGAGAAGTTAATCCCTATGTGGATGCTTTTTGGACTTGGTGGCCTAATTTATATCCAGATTTAGAAGTTTTACGAATAACAGGCGGAGAACCCCTACTAACTAAAAATACATTTAAAGTTTTAGACTATGTTCTTGAGAATCCGAGACCTGATTTAGAATTAAACATCAATAGTAATCTATGTGTACCTGATGAATTAATCAATAAATTCGTCGATGTAATGCGCCGTATACAAGATGCCAATGCTGTTAAATCATTTAAACTGTATACTAGTTGTGAAGCCAAAGGTGCTAGAGCAGAATACATTCGTAATGGTCTTAATTATAACCAATGGCTTGATAACTGTCATCGTGTGTTAAGAGATATACCTCGAGCTAAATTAACTGTGATGAGTACATACAATGCTCTAAGTGTCACTAGTTATAAAGAATTCTTAGAAGACATGCTGGCTATTCGCTGTGAATACTCTAACGAACAAGAGCGTCATCCAATGAGTGTAGATATACCTTATCTACATTGGCCTAATCATCAATCAATAAACATACTGTCTAATGAATTTTTGCCGATGGTTGCAGATCAAGTAAGTTATATGTATCGCAATCAGCAAATTACACATTGGCCTCCATTATGCGGCATGGGCTATTATGATTACGAAATTAATCGCATGGAAAGAGTTTATCGGGTACTTGCTGATCATTTGAATAAAAATATCGATGTTAGCACCAACAGGAAAGATTTTGCTATTTTTGTCGACGAACATGATCGGAGGCGTGGCACTAATTTCTTAGATACATTTCCAGAGATGGAAGAATTTTATAGACTGTGTAAAAATGGCTAGACTATTTACTTTTGGATGCAGCTTTACAGGATACTGGTATCCTACTTGGGCAGATATACTTATTGCAGAAGCACAGACTAAAGGTATAACTGGATTAAATTATGGCAGATCCGGAGCCGGTAATTTATACATTAGTATGAGAATCTGGGAAGCTCATGCCAAATATAAATTCACACAAGATGACACTGTACTAGTATGTTGGAGCGGATTTAATAGAGAAGATAGATATACCCAAAAGCAAGGATGGATTACTCCAGGTAATTTAGTAACACAAAACACATACCAATCTTGGTTTATCGAACATTATCACGATATGAGATTTTGTGCTATGAGAGATTGCGCTACGATTTCAAGTACACAATTGGCACTTAGGCAATTAGGTGTGCATTTCTTAGATTGGACTATGGCTCCAATACTACAAAATGACGAATATCAAGCATTTCAGACATTTCAAGAACAAATAGATGTAATCGAAACATATGATTTAAAATTCGATGCTATGCCTATGATGGAGTATATCGGTACTATGATACAAACTCCAGAAACTGCCATGACTCGATTACAAGTCAAATATGACGGGTACGAACCAAATGCAGAATGGCATCCTACTCCTCAAGAACATCTAGATTATTTGGAGAATAATATTGTAGATAAACTACCGTGGTTGAATGGTAGAATAATGTCTCGTGGTCGCGATTTAGCCGATGAATGGCAAAATAAGCTAACTAGTTTTAATGGACCTGTACCTATAGCTAAATTAGGGTGGCAGTCGTCAAAATCAAATAAAGAATGGTAAAAATGAATCCAGATTTAAAATTTAAACAAGAAGTATTAGACGAATTAAGTCCAACATTTTGTGGAGCCAAATGGTATAATGCCACTATATGGTTAGGTAGCGGTATGACTACTAGTTGCCATCACCCACCTGCACACAAGGTCAGTGTTGAAGATATCAAGCGTAACTATAAAATGTTACATAATACGCCTCAGAAAAAAGACGATCGTAAAAAAATGCAGGCAGGAGAAAGACCTGAAGGATGTGAATATTGCTGGAAGATTGAGGATATGGGCTTAGATCGAATAAGTGATCGCGTCTATAAAAGTATAATCTATAATAAAAAAGATTTAGAATTAGCTAAAAATATGCCCATTGATCAAGATGTTGATCTAAAGAAATTAGAAATCGCATTTGATCGTACTTGCCAATTTGCGTGTAGCTATTGCAACCCAAGTTTTTCAACTACATGGGTTAAAGATATAAAACGCAACGGGCCCTATATCGGTATAGCAGATAGTCGTAACCATTTTGATCATCCGCATGACAATGATCAACTATATGATTTTCATGAAACTAATCCATACATTGAAGCATTTTTTGCATGGTGGAATGACAGTTTACATCATACATTAAAAGAATTAAGGATCACAGGTGGCGAACCATTAATGAGTGGTCATACATGGAAACTTCTAGATTGGTTTAAGGAAAATAAATCTAAAAGTTCTACACGGCTTGCTATTAATAGTAATCTAGGATTCGAGCAAGATGTATTGGGTAGGCTACTCGATAGTACTAAAGATATAAAATTAGATCTGTATACTAGCTGCGAAGCTATTGGCGAGCATGCAGAATACATACGGGATGGACTAAAGTGGGAACAGTGGATTGATAATTGTTTATATTTGATGAAATCGGGGCAATTACATGGGTTTCATGTCATGTGTACTATAAACAGTCTATGCCTGGAAACACTGCCTGAATTTTTAGATCTTATGATCTCTTGGAAACAACAATATAGCAGACAACCTAGCTTTAGTATTAACATACAACGATTTCCAAGTTTCCAGAGTTGCATAGTTCTGCCATATGAACTAAGGAAATACTATAGTGAAAAATTATCTGCATGGCTAGATCATAATAAAGATAATACATTACTACATGATTTTGAAAAAAATCAGGTGCAGAGATTGATTGATTATTTGGTAGTTGTAGAAATTCCACACGGCGAAGGGTTTGATAGAGATCAGCATCAAAATGAGTACAAGGCCTTTTATAGTCAATATGATCAAAGAAGAGGCAAATCGTTTACTAATACATTTGCTAATACCAAATTATTAGAATGGTATGACAATATCAAATAACTGGCTTTGTAGTCTCCCATGGACCGGATTTAGCAATGACCCTGACGGTAAGGTCAGGCCCTGTTGCATTTATAACGAGCATATAACTGACGATAATGGCCAGCCCTATTATGTTCAAACTAGTGATGTAAAAGAAATATTCAATAGTAGGTATATGAAAAATCTCAGACAGCAGTTTAGGGATAGCATAAAACCTGCAGGGTGTGCTACTTGTATATTAGACGAACAAAATAAAGTATCGAGTAAAAGGCAAGCATACAATAAAACTAAGATTGGCTCAGATAACGACTATTCTGTAGAGCCCGATTTACCTGTTGAATATCAGATGATTCTTAGTAATGCTTGTAATTTAAAATGCCGTAGTTGTACACCTAGTCACAGTAATCTTTGGCAGGCAGAACATAAGATTTTATTTGGCCATACTGGGTATAGTATGCCTCATAATCAGTCTGGCCATCATGATTCTGTATTATGGAATACTAGACACGAATGGATGAAATATGTTCAACGGCTTGAGATAGTTGGTGGAGAACCTTTTTATATTCGCCAGTGGCAAGATCTTTGGAATGAATTAGTTGCACAGGGATATAGTACCAACATTTCTATAGATATGAGTACAAATGGTACTATCTATGGCGGTGATGTGATTAAAAATTTAGTACCTAAATTCAAAAGAATAGGTATAGGTCTTAGTATAGATGGACTGGGTCCTATATACGAATATTTGCGTCATCCTGGTAAATGGACAGAAGTTGAAGAAAATATTAAACAATACTATAAACTTAGTCAAGAGTACGATAATTTAGGATTTAGTTACACGCATACTATCGGCTGGCTTAACGCATATCAATTACCTGATTTTCATCAATGGACCTATGATAATACTCCCAACTTTGGATTATGGGATAATTTAATACATTGGCCTAAGCACATGAGTTTAATCATGATTCCGAAATCTGCCAAGGATAAAATTGCCGAAAAATGGCAGAGATATAACTGGCAGGAATATAAAAGCAACATCGATGGTATAATTAATTTCATGTATAGTGTACAGCCTTCTGATGACGAAATTTCTAAAGAATATAAAAAATTTGTTATACATGATCAGCATCGAAATGAAAACATATTAGAAGTGATTCCTCCAGAAATATTAGAAGATGTACAGGGGTTTTTTAATGTTAGGTAAAACATCACAACTGTTTACTAGGAATATAGATCCTGGATTACCTAAATCCTACTTAACTCATCCTGACCGAAGCAAAGTAAATTTTTTGTTTGCCGGATTAGTAGTACCATATCAAACACATTTAATACACCCCCATGAAGTAGATTTATTTTTATTGTTCACCCAAGATGAGATCGAAAAACTTAAATTAGATAAAAGTACCTATTTCTTTTTTGATTATATGAGGGAAGGTACAAATTATCATTATTTTGATTTTTATCGTTGTCTGACCGAAAGTGCCAGAAGACATCATGTACCAATGCACAAAATTATTTTTTCTAGTAGTAATCTTTTAGAGAAAGAATGTTATGAAGATTGGTTATCAAAAAATCCATCTCACGGTCGCTTTAAATTATTAATTTTAAATTATTGGGATGACATGGTATCTCAAATTAAACCATTAACTATCGATCACACCGTGGCTCGATTAAAAAATCATTTTAAATATTTTGTAAATTTTAATAGAAGAAAAAGAGATTTACGATTGTATAGTATTTTTGAATTATTTCATTCCGATGCATGGGACAAAGGTTTAGTAAGTTGTGATAAGATAGAATTAGATGAGCAAAGTGCTTTGATTTGGAGATTAAAAAAGTATTTTAATTATGATCTCAACGAAGCCCAATTAGTTAGTTTATCAAAAAAAACTCCTATGATTATTGATAGAAATGATTTTCATATTAACTGGGTATCAACGGTGCCAATCAATGTGTTTAGTCAGGTAGTGTTTAGCCTTGTAAGTGAAACTCTTATCGGAGAAGCAATAACAAAATTAGATGAGAATAGTTTATTCTATAGTGAGAAATTTTTTAAACCTATGATGGTTAATCATCCTATTATTGCATTTGGTCAATATGGTGCAAATACATATATAGACAAATTAGGTTACAAAACTTATTCTAAATATTTTAACTTGGGATTTGATTTAATCAAAAATCCAATTGAACGGATACAATGTGTTGTTCGTGAGGTAGAAAAAATATGCCGAGAATTTGATACTATGTCAATCGATGATAGAATAGAATGGGTATTGCAGGATCGTGATACCTTAGAACATAATAAGCAAGTAGTAATTAGTCAATGGTTCAATCGTAAACAATTTGACCAATTATTTGAAACAATAAAACAGGAAATGAGTTAATATGAAAATAGCAATGATAGGATTAGGAAAACTAGGATTGCCATGTGCCGAAGTCATGGCCGAGCAGTATGATGTAACAGGCTATGACATTGCAATAGTTGATCCTACCATAACTGTAACGATAAAGAAAACTATCAAAGAAACAGTGTTTGACCGTGATATTATTTTTGTAGCAGTGCCTACTCCGCATGATGAAGCATATGGCGGTAGCCGACCAATCGCTGATATGCCTCCTAAAGATTTTGATTATAGTATAGTACAAGAGGTACTAAGTGAAATTGACCTATATGCAAATCAGAATCAACTAGTTGTTTTAATCAGTACAGTATTACCGGGAACAGTTAGGAAATATTTAAGACCGTGTATTACCAATGCTAGATTCATTTATAATCCATATCTTATCGCTATGGGTAGTGTAAAATGGGATATGGTCAATCCCGAATGCCTAATCATAGGTACCGAAGATGGTAGTGAGACTGGGGATGCTCAGTTATTGGTAGATTTTTATAAACCTCTCATGGCTAAAAATACTGTGGTTAATATTGGTACTTGGGATGAAGCAGAATGTATTAAGGTATTTTATAATACATTCATTAGTGCTAAAATTGGATTGGTGAATATGATACAAGATATTGCAGAAGCCAATGGCAACATTAATGTCGATGTTGTAACCGATGCTTTAAAATCTGCAACACAGCGTATAACTGGTCCAAAATATCTTACAGCAGGTATCGGAGACGGTGGTGCTTGCCACCCTAGGGATAATATTGCTTTAAGGTATCTCGCAGAGAGATTAAATTTAGGATACGACTTATTTCATGCTATTATGCACAGCAGAGATATGCAGGCCAAAAGAATGGCCGACAAATTAGTAGCTCTTGCCAAAGAACACAATTTACCTGTGATCATACATGGGCGAGCATATAAACCATATGTTGAATATACCATTGGCAGTTACAGTGAACTAGTAGGATATTTTGTAGAACAAGCAGGATTAGATCTAACTTATTTTGACCCACTAACCGGTGATACTAATCAAGTAGAGAATCCAGCTGTAATACTTTTGGCACACAATCCTGTAGTTACATACAGTGGTACAGGTGTGGCAATAAAACAACAAGAATTTTATTTTGAATTTATTCCTGGTAGTATTATTTTGGATCCTTGGAGAACCGTCCAAAATATACCAAATTGCACTGTTATCCAATATGGAAATACCCGTCAAAAAGCAGTTGACTTACAGTAAGATTGACTGTATAATATACATATTGTTTAACAAAACAGGAGTGAAAAATGGCTAAAGTAGCTACAAAAACTCGTATTACTAAGAAGCAGGTAATTGCACACCGTACACGAGCAGTCAAAGACAGTAGTCCAGTTTGGGAAGGTTGCGAAAACTGGGATGCTGATACATTTAATAAACACTTTCGTACTAGCATGGACTACTACCGTTTAGAGTCCGATATTAAAACTTATAAGCCTGTTGTTGTTAAATGGATGGAAACTATTGGTTGCACCAAAGCAGACATCGCAGCGTTTAAAAAAGTTAAAGATAGCCGTGTTGGTACTACAATGGGCGCAGTTGCCGCCTGTTTGAATCGCGGAATGACTCCTCAACGAGCTGATTTTAATCAAGGTCGAGACACAGCGGCTTGGCTCCGTGCTGAGATTGTCAAAGTTATCGAAGCAGGTAAGCATGATATTGATCCTGACACTGTTGTAGAAATTAAACCCACTGTAGTACAGCCTTCGATTCAAGATCGTATGAAGGAAACTGCTTACAAAATGACTGAAGAATTAGAAGATGCTATAGAGGGTTTTCAAACTGATCCAGAAAATTTTGACCCAAAAGCGTTCAAAGTACTAAACTTGCTCAAGGGCAAAGAGGTCAAAGCTGCACATGCTAGACTTATTAAAACCCTGTATAAGCGTGATTTAGAAGAACTTGAAGAGTTAGCTAGCGGACAAGCAGATGAACAGCTTAAAGAGGGCTACAGCCATCGTACAAAGAAGCAAATCCGTAATTTGATTGCTTTTTACCAAGAAATTATGAGTGCTTGCGATATGCTGGCACAAGAAGCCAAAGTCAATCGTAAGCCACGCAAGACTAAAGTTGTACCAAAAGACAAGATTGTTGCTAAACTCAAATATATGAAGACCAACGAACCTTTGAAATTGGTTAGTATCAATCCCACTGATATCATTGGCAGCAAGGAGCTTTGGATCTTTAATATTAAAACCCGTAAATTGGGCAAGTATGTGGCCGCAGAGTTTAGTGAATTAGGGGTCAAAGGTACCACAATCACCGGCTTTAACGAGCATCAAAGCATTTGCAAAACACTACGCAAGCCTGAGGACAAGCTCAAAGAGTTTAAATCAGCAGGTAAAGTGCAGTTGCGTAAGTTCCTAGAAGATATTAATGCTACAGACACTAAGATGAATGGACGCATTAACGAAGAGACTATTCTACTAAAAGTAGCATAAGCGCAAAGTTGAACCGTAGATAAATACTCTAAAGTGAGTGTTTATCTATGGCAGACATAATTCCAGATCAATCTATAAGTGGCAACAAAATATCGGGAGGAGTAATAACCGACTTCCAAAGCACCGGTATACAGGATCTAAGTACAAGATCGAGTCTTGTAGTCACTGACGGCACAATAACCGTTGATTCTATAAGAACCAAAGTTTTAAACGGCAATATTTCCTTGAACGGAAATATGTCTGTTTCGGGTTCGGTTAACTTTGCTGAGAACATTGTCTTTAACAAAGATTTATCTATACAGGGCAATCTAAGTGCTACTACACTTACAGTTCAAAAATTAATAGCCAATATAACACAAGAAACAAAAGAACCAATCACATTTACTGCTCAGGATGAGGACGGGTTAAATGGGATGGGATTAGTTTGGTCTACCGGTTCTGATACTAATAGCAGTTTCATTTTTAAAAATGGTGTATTGAGTGCCAATACTGATTTAGATATCGGATCAGGACATTCTTTCAGTATAGGCGGACAAAGCATATTAAATTCTACAATTTTAGGGCCATCAGTTACTACTAGTAGCCTTACGCAAGTGGGACGATTAAATGGACTTATAGTTGACGGAAATGTGCAAATAAACAGCAGAGTAGAAGTGAACGGCTCTGTTCAAATGTTTAATAATCTTACAGTTGCTGGTACAGGCACCTTTACTAATATTACAGCAGGTGTTATTACTGCTAGTAAAATCGTAACACCGGATGGATCTAGCACATTAGGACAGTTTAATGCTACGCAAGAATCAGGACTTATTGGGCAGGGCCTAAGTTGGAATTATGGCGGTGGAGCCAGACAACTAGTTTACAGAGACGGTCTCAGATTATGGTCTAGTCTTAATATCGATCTAGATGCTAATCTAAGTTATAAAATAAACGGTGCTACAGTTATAACACAAAACAGTTTAGGTACACAGATACTTAATAGTAACTTACAAGAAGTTGGTGTCTTAAACAGTTTAGATGTATCCGGAAATAGCAATCTAGGAGACTTTGCTTTCTTTAATGCCAGCGATGCTAGATTAGGTATCGGTACAATGACTCCGAACGCCGCATTAGAAATCGCAGATAACGGTGTTAGTATGATCGTCGGCAGTCAGTTTATTAATACTGCTAGCATCGGTACATACACTAATCATAACTTATGTTTGATCACAGATAATACTTCTAGAATTATTATTAAAAATTCAGGACAAATTGAGATCGGTAATCCAATCGGGAAAACTGCTGATGTAACTATTTACGGTACACTAACTGTAAACAGACTGATTACAGATACGCAAATAGACAAAGTAAGTCCTTTAGAATTTAAGGCTACGACTGATACCGGAATTTACGGTTTGGGTATGGTGTGGACTGACGGATTAAATCAAAGAAGCTTTGTCCTCCGTGCAGGACCAGAAAGAATTGTTTCAAGTGTTGGCCTAGAAGTTGCTCAGGATCAAGAATATTTCGTCAATGGTACTAGCGTGTTAAATGCTACTACACTAGGTGGCGGAGTTGTTAATAGTAACTTATCAACTGTTGGCGCATTAAAATCTCTAACAGTAGTGGGCACAAGCTCATTTGCTGATGCATCATTTACTAGTGTTATCTCACCTATAGTGACAACATCGTCAATTAAGAGCAATCTAAGTATTGGCTTGTACTCGACAAATGATCAAGTATTTTTTGGTGATTCAAATGGTATTTCTATAGGTAATAATCAAAATACTAATAGACCAATCCGTGTATACGGACAATTAGCAGTTGGAGTAACAACTCCAGACCCAGATGTTAATTTTACCGTAACTGGTCCTGTTAGCATTGGTGGTAAGAAATTTATCACAGGAACTGAAGCCCCAACTACTGGGAATTTTGTTCAGGGGGATATTTGTTGGAATCAAAATCCTGTTCCGGGTAACTTCGTCGGTTGGGTATGCGTAGCTAGCGGTACTCCTGGAGAATGGCGATCATTTGGCACAATTAATATTCAATAAACTTGATCTTGCTGTATAAAAGCGTATAATTACATTATGCGGACTTAGGCATTCATCCCGCAATATAAACTCTGCATGTCATTGCTACTTTTAGGAGAAGACAATGGCAAAATTTTATTCAACAAAAACTTACGGTAATGACCGCGGACTTTCATGCTGTTTTAGACAGTGGCGTGCCACACACAGCCACTGCTCAACATTGCATGGTTACTCAATTGGCATCAAATTAATATTTGAATGCGATACACTAGATGACAAAAACTGGTGTATGGACTTTGGCGGTCTCAAGGAATTCAAAGCATGGGCTGATCATATGTTTGATCATACATTAGTAATTGCTGAAGATGACCCCCATTTAGAAACTTTCAAACAGTTAAACGAAATCAAAGGTGGTTTCGACGACAGCGGTATATGCGACTTGCGTATTGTTCCTGCTGTAGGCTGTGAAATGTTTGCTAAAATGGCTTACGATAAAATGGCTGAACTATTAGCATCTGGTAACATGCGTTATCCAATTAATCCAACAGTAAGGGTCAAATCAGTTGAAGTATTTGAACACGGTGCTAATTCAGCTACATACGAAGGTTAAGTATATTTGGCGGCTTTGGGCCAAAGCATTAGGCGAGAAAGCAGGCAATACAGACAAAGAGTCGGACCGAATTGCTTGCATTCGTACTTTAATTGTGTTATCATATGTACTTACAAACACTTTTATAATCGCAGGCGTCATAAGGCATTGGAATGGCTAAAATTGGTTTCGCATGTAAATGGATTGACTTCCCTTATCAAGTTGATGGTATCGGTGCTAAAGACGATGCTAAAAAATACAATACCGGTGGCACTACTGTTGCTTGGTTAAATAGACAAACACGAGAAGTCGCAGAACAAAAGCTATGGGACCTAATGGTTCAGAACATCGAATCAACCCGTAAGCTCGTAGAACGAGTAGGAGATTTGGATGATAGCCTTCGCATGGTGCGTCTTAGTAGTGATATTTTACCTGTATATACTCAAGCTGATTGGAGTTATTTTTGGCATCGCAGTGATGTCGTGGCCTACTGCGAACAGCACTTTGGAGAAGTCGGTGATCTTGCTCGTAGGCGTAATGTTAGGCTGTCTTTTCATCCTGGTCAATTTACTGTCTTGGCCAGTGATAATCCAGGCATTGTTGAACGAAGCATAGAAGAATTTGAGTATCATACAGACATGGCACGCTGGATGGGTTATGGCAAAACATTTCAAGATTTTAAAATCAATGTACACATTAGTGGTCGCCAAGGTCCAGAAGGTATTCGTAGAGCTTATTCTAAACTCTCAAACGAAGCAAGAAACTGTATTACTATAGAGAATGAGGAAATAAGTTATGGAATTGATGAGTGTCTTAGCATTAGTGATATTGTGCCTATCGTTCTCGATATTCACCATCACTGGATTCGCAGCGGCGAATATATCGACTCGATGGATCCGCGTGTTGATCGTGTTGTTGAGTCTTGGCGTGGTATACGCCCTACTCTTCATTATTCTGTTAGTAGAGAGGACCTACTTGTTGGACATGATACAACAGTTAAACCAGACCACGCTGTACTCTTAGCTTCGGGTTACAAAAAACAAAAGCTAAGAGCACACAGCGACTTTTATTGGAATACAGAAACAAATAAATGGGCAATAAATTTTCTAAACCGGTTCGACATAATGTGCGAAAGCAAGGGAAAGAATCTCGCCAGCATGGCTCTTCACAAAAGCTATCTAGAGAGCAATTAATACATCGTATCGAAACTTTGAGAGAACGGATGGAAGAACATCCAGAATCTGAGAAAAACGAGAAGATACTATCTGAGTACAAACAGTATCTTGAACAATTAAAAAGATTTGATTAAACTGCTTTTGGCTTGAGTGGAGCACGAGGCTTTTTAACAGCCGGTGCTTTTTCTGCTTTTGGCTTACGAGGTGCTCTTGGCTTTTTAGCAGGTGCAATTGATTCTACCATAGCTTCTGTAGCTTGTTCTACTACAGGGGCTGGTGTAAATTCAACCTTAGCTTCTACTTTATAAGGCGCAACAGTTTCAGATTCTGCAACTGCTGGCTCTGATTTTTTAAAAAAACTTTTGATAAATTTTAACATGGTGTTTTATCCTCCTGAGTATTTATACTGATAAATATTGTTATGTACAACTTTATCAAGCATATTACCTTAAATGAGGGGCATACACCTAAAACTTTAACTCAAATCCGGTTGCCGTATTCTCGAGATGCCCTCGACCCAGCATTAAGTGAGGATTCAATTGATTTACATTTTAGTAAATTATACAAAGGATATGTAGATCGTTATAATAAGGGAGAAGGAGATCCGGATTTTAATGAAGCAGGTGCATATTTACATAGCATTTATTTCCCGCAATTTCAAACTTATAGTACAGGCAATAAACCTATAGGACCCATATTAGACTTTATTGAGAAATACTTTAAAAGTTTCGATGCTTTTAAAGACAAATTTCAAATAGAAGCTATGAAAATACAGGGTAGCGGATGGATATATCTAGCTCGCAATGGTGAAATTAAAACTATCAAAAATCATCAAATTAAACAGGATATTGTATTATTAATTGATTGGTGGGAACATGCTTTTATTTTAGATTACGGATCAGACAAAAAGAAATATCTTAAAGCACAATGGGATATTATAGATTGGGGACATATTAGTTCTAAAGTTGATCAATTGGTTTAGTACTATCTACTCGTACTGTCCATATCTTACGCATTTCAACCCCCTTCTTTTGTGCAAACTTTTTAGCATCGCAGTTACCGCAAACATGATAAACATTGTCATTGACTCTGTTTGGATCCATATTACCTTTGTCCCTGTTGAATATAGTCCCGCAGTTATCGCATTCTAATACTAGCACTGTTTTTTTCCGAAGATAGCTATGCATCGTACCGTACTTGCTTTTACGGTAATACACACTATTGCGGAATTCAATACCTTTGAACATGCATATATTTACATTAAGATTATAAAATCATTCTGATAAATATCATAACAAGGGCAAAAATGATTACTCTAACACCATCAGCAAAAGTAAAAATACAAGATTTACTTTCAGAAGAAAATAATCCTAATCTATCATTGCGCACATTCGTACAAGGTGGCGGCTGTAGTGGATTCAGCTATGGTTTCACTTTTGATAGTGAAAAAAATGAAGATGATTTTGAAATACCATGCGGGGCATGGAAAATACTAGTAGATAGCATGAGCATGCAGTATCTCACTGGTGCAGAAATAGATTATAAAGAAGATTTAATGGGTAGCAGTTTTAGTATAAAAAATCCCAATGCAACTACTACATGTGGTTGCGGTTCAAGTTTTGGAGTTTAATAAATGTCACAACAATTAATTGACGTAGGCGTACAAGGTAACGACGGCACTGGTGACAGTATTCGTGCAAGTTTTATTAAAGTTAATGCTAACTTTACAGAATTATATGCCGTGTTCGGCGCAGGTGGAACTTTAGGGTTTACTAATCTTAGAGATGCACCAAAAAGTTATGGCAATAATCAAATTGTCAGTACCGATTCAGCCGGTAGTAAACTTGTAGTAAGAAATGTAGCAAGCCCAGATGGGTCAATCGGTGTTTCATTTACTAATACACAAATTAATCTTACATCAAATGTAGGTACATTAGCTACAGAAAATGCCCCACAATTAAAAACTAGTCTAAATGCCAACAGTAATATGGTAGTTAACTTAGCCTACCCTACACAAGCATTGCTAGATGCCTACAACGCTGCCCAAGGAACTACATTTAGTTTCAGTAGCGTAGGTGTATCGGTTGGATATGCCAACGCTAACTATGTACAAACTGCTCCCGATGCTACAAATCCAAGTATTAGCAGAACGGTTGGCCCAGTTCGTGTTAGAGCCGAACCGGCAACAGCATCAATCTATGATCCAGATTATGATCCGACACTAAGCGGAAATTACCTAAGTACAGAAGCTGTACAAAGAAAACATACTGTCCGTAGAGACGGTGATTCAATGACTGGGGCACTAGTACTTAATGATCATCCATATCCTGTAACCGGAACAGGGCCACAAGACCCCACAAACAAAACTGCGGCTACAAAATATTATGTTGACCAAGCTACATTTGCCAGCGGTATCAACTTATATGTAAGTACAACTACAGGTGACGATCTTCAACAAACATCTCCAAGAGGAAGGGAAGGTCGTTACTGGCAGTACGCTTATAAGACTATCGGAGCAGCAGCTTTAGCCGCTGATAATCTACAAAATTTAGCTCAATTAGAACCAGGACCTTATCGCCAAAGAATAAGTTATACACTAACTAACGGTATTGAATATTTTAGCACTATCACTAATAGTGTAAGCCTAACAGGCGGTAATACCGCTGTTCCGGGTTATTATGATGCTTATAATCTATTGTTGACTGCGACAAATGCCAACGGTAATACTAATAAACAATTCATACAGGCAGAAACAGTAGCCTACATTAATAGCAAATATGTTAATCAATTTACATTTAACAAAACTCAATATGCTCAAAACTTCACAGATCTTATTGATGCTATTGCCCGAGATACTGTATTAGGTACAACATATAATACAACTACCCAAGCCACTTATATTCTTAATAATACTGCTCCATTGGCTCTGGCTCAGACTATTAGTGCTATAAACTATATTGCCGGTCAAATTAATTCATTCCAATATAATACTAGCAATAGTTCTGCTTTAAAAGCATATATAGAAAAAGTCTTATTAGCACTAGAGTATGATGTACAGTTCCAGTCTAACTATCAAAGTATTCAAGTTGCATTATCGTTTGCCAATGCTGGTACAAATTTAACTCCGGCAGAAATAACACAAGTACTAAATCAACTAGAGGTCAGTTTAGTAGGCTTCCAGATGACTGCTACTGCCACTAATAACCTTACAAATTTTATTACTGTGGCATCAACAACTGGATTATATGCCGGAGCTCCTATCACATTCTCATCTACTATAGGTTCGAATGTAACTAGTGGTAATACATATTATGTTCTACCAGGATTTACTAGTACCGGCTTCCAAGTAAGTGCTACATCCGGGGGTGCTGTTATTGCTCTTACTGCTAGCACAGGACAAAATATAACAGCCCAAGTATTGGGACTTGCACAAACAGTTAGCGGATATCCTGCTAGTGCCATCTCATCAGTTAACACCAATATTGGTTATATTCAAAGTATCATCGGTGGTGGAAGTATTCCGACCCCGACATTCCCTGCGGTATCGGGATTAACAACTTCCTATCAAACATCGGCAAGAGATTTAATATTAAACAACATTTCTTACATACAAGCAGAAACTATAGCCTACTTGGCCAGTAATTTTCCCAATGTAAGCTACAATAAAACCACATGTAAACGCGATATCGAATATGTGCTTTGGGCATTGATCTATGATATCATGTATGGTGGAAATAGCCAAACGGTCAATGCAGCAGTTGCCTATTGGAATGGTACAAGTACACCAGTGACTGCGACCTCGGCAGTAGATTATTCGCTGTCAGTAGCTAGTACAAGCAATCTAGTTATTGGTCAACCTTTAGTATTTGTTGGTACTACATTCGGTGGCATTAATGATGGCCAAACTTATTATGTACAAAATATTTTAAGTGGTACAAAATTTACTGTAAGTGCTACTGCTAATGGCAGTGTGTTCCAAGTTACTACAGCTACAACCAGTGGTGCTGGTATGTTCTTCAGCAATAGATATATTGCTGCAAGTGAAATAGCTAGCCTGATACAGTCTACACAACCATATGGTGCATATGAATATATCAGCATCTTAGTTAATGATATTTTAACAAATACTACACCTGCTATACAATATCAAAATAGTATTATTCAATATCAGAATACTACATTCATTACAAATAATGCAGTCCAAACTGTAGCTAGCAATAATTTAAGTTTGTTAGTTAATATAATTAATGACTTTACTACCACTTATACAATAACTCAACCAACAATATCAACAACTATTACAGCGTTGGCTAGTTCGTCATCTAATAATTATTTGACTGTAAATTCTTCTCTAGGTCTATATCCGGGGCAGGCTATTACATTTAGCGGTACAGTGTTTGGAAATATTGTTTCAGGAAAAACCTATTATATTATAACGATACCAGATAGTACTCACATCACTGTAGGCACAAGTATAACTGGTTCTCCAATAGCATTAACGTCAGTCAGTGGTGGTAACATGCCTGGTGTTATCGGAGTTAACAGTTTGCTCCAGCAAGTTGCTAATGCATTTGCTGCCGACGACATTGCCAGTACTTACATTTTAGACAATCAAGCAGATGCTTATGTTACTGCACACTTCCCATATATTAATAGTGCAACAGTATTAAATCAAATAGCCAACCTATTCACTTTAACAACTAGCTTGTTGAATCAAGGTATCAATAATAGACAAACTATTACATATAGTCCACCGGGTACAATACCACCTGCCGATTCTAACGGTGTTGCACTATTGATTAATAATTTCCAATTTTTAATTAACGATGCACTAGGTGAAATACAGGTTAGTAATCCATCATATCAATTCTTTAACTTGGGTATCTTTTCTCAAAACATACAATATGTTTTAGAAGCAATAACTTATGATTTATACTATGGCGGCAATAGTGGTCAAGTCGGAATAGGAAATTTGTTAGCTGTAAGTGCAGGAAGCAGTATAGATACTGTAACCAGCAACATGCTAACAAGATTAGCTACGCAAGCTGGATCAATAGTTGCCAATGCTGCGCCAACACTAACTCCTCAACAGTTTAAGTTATCTATAACTAATGCTGTGGGAAATGGGACGACTGTAACTGTAACTTTCCCAACACAAACTGGAGTTCCTTTCAGCATAGGTTCAACTATTACAATTAGTGGTGTTTCGTCTAGTGGCGGAACTGGTTCATTTAATGGCACCTGGACCGTGGCAAGTTGTACCATAAGTTCTGTAACATTTAATGATACTACGACTGCCACATACAACAGTGGCGGAACTGTAACTTGGACTACTACGCAATATACCAATGTTGCCTACACCGGCGGTATAGCTATCAGCAGTTTCATTACCACAGCCATAAACACTATTATAGGTATTGCGACCAATCCAAGTCCAATATTCCATGGCCAGTCAACTGGTGGAACTAGTACTGTGGTGATTTCACAACCTGATTTATCATCATATTCTACAAGTAGTCCTGCCGCTTATAGTGCGTACCAAACATTATTAGTTAACCAAAATAGTTCTGGTCAAACACAAGATACAGTATTAGCTAGCCAAGCGGTCAGTTATTTGTTAAGTTCTTATAGTGGCGGATTCAATTATAATGAAGCAACATGTTTCAGAGATGTTGGGTTAATTGTTACTGGTATTGCCATTGATTTGATCACAGGCGGCACTTATCAAACTGTCACAGCAGGTAAGAGTTATTATAGAAATGCCAGTGCGTTGTTGGCTATCACTACCCAAGCTACACAGACTATCGATGCATTGACCTTTATGAAAAACTTGACTGTGAACGTTTTAAAACAACAGTTATCAAGTCAATATCAAACTCAATATAGTCAAGTTACTAATCCTCAACAATACAATGTAGCCACACAGGCTATTACTGATTTCGCTAATAATATGAATACCATTATTAGTATTATAGAAAATGGTATCGGTGCCGCTCCAACTCCGAGTTTTGGTACCGGTATATGGACTATGAATATTTCCAATGGTGGTAACGGAAATGTGGATCAAGGAAACATTGGTACATATAATCCTAACCTAAATCAATATACTGGTGGCGATAATCATATTTTACCTGCTAAGATATTAGTAGGAGCTAATACAAATGCCTATGGACAAATTGTTACATATACCCCTGGTGGCAAAGGTTCAACCTATGATACTATTACATTTAGATTAACACAACCTGTGCTGTTCCAGCAAGGTGAACAGATTGACTTTGGTGAAAGTGTTCAAGCTCTCAACATTACAATATTTGTTGAGACCGGTATTTATTACGAAGATTATCCAATTAAGTTGCCAGCCAACTGTAGTATTAAGGGAGATGAATTCCGTAGGACAATTATTCGTCCACGAGATCGTATCAGTCAAAGTCCTTGGCGTTCAACCTTCTTCTATCGTGATGCCGTTATTGATGGCATGCAGGTAGGTTTATTAGACTATAGTACAGATAGTGCTCCAAGTGGTATTACTTTAAATATCAGTGGCGTATCGGGAGTTGTTACTGCCACATTGGGTAATAGTTCTAATGGCAATACTACCTTAGCTCAAACATCATACATTGGTAAGGTATTAGTGGTAGACAACCCTATTGTCACTACAGTATTAAGCACAAGTGCTAGCTCAAATACTCAAGCAGGATTTATAACCTTAGGAACAACTACAGGAATGGTTCCTGGAATGTTGATAACATTTAGTGGTTCGCCAATCGGTGGACTAGTTGCTAATCAAACATACAGCATCATCCTAGTTCAGGGACAAAATATTTCAGTCACTGACACATTAGGTAATCCGGTTACCCTAGTTAATGCCACAGGCGGTACGATGGCTGCTACTGTACAAAATCCAGGTAAGGCCATAGTTACTAGTATTTCAAATAATGTGTTAAATTGTACTGTCATAACACAATTTGCTTCATCGCAAGTTACTACAGCACTATCTTCTGGATCATGGCACTTATATGGTACATTAAATTATGGTCGCCATTACCTAAGTAATCCGCTTGATGTAACTTCAACACCATTGAATAATAAATTAATTGATGCTTTCTTGTGTAATGACCAAGTTCGTATCAGTAATTGTACTTTCCAAGGTCATGGCGGATTTGCCATGGTACTTGACCCAACAGGTCAAATTAAAACTAAATCACCATATGGTCAAGTTAACACCAGCTTCAGTCAGTCTATCAATGCTAAGAGGTTTGCCGGTGGTCAGTTTGTAGACGGCTTTACAGGAAGATTGCAAGGTCAAGTAACTGCTGTAAGTTATAATGCAATAACTGGATATAATACAAATGCAGGATTCTTTATAGGCGGAAGTGGTTATACGAATGGTATCTATTATAATGTTCCATTAGTATATACTACTTCGGGAGCAGGTACTGGAGCTACCGCAACAATTACTGTATCCGGCGGAGCAGTAGTAACTGTCAACAGTTCTACTTTAGGCACAGGTACTGGATATACTATAGGTGATCAACTTACTTGTGCTTCAAGTTATATTGGCGGTACTGGTAGCGGATGGAGTATTAAAGTATTATCTACATCTGGCAATGGTATCTATGTAACTGTACAAGGTACCACAAGTGCTGTAGGAACTTATGTAAGTGGCGGAACATCAAGTACCATCGTAGTCAACAATGTGCAGGGTACCATAAATCCCGGAATGCCAGTATATGGAGTCGGATATACTGGAGCACAAACTGTTTCAACAGTAACTAGTTTGGCTAATGGTAGTTTCCAAATCGCATTAAATGGAAACGCTAGTATTAATCCTACTGGTAATATTGTATTCGGTCGTTCAAGTGGACTTGACATTAGGCCACCACAACCTCCATGTGCATATTATGTGCAGGGGGTGCGTTACCAAGTTGATGATATTTTATACTTCAATGCGGCAACTGCCACAGTTGTGCTTGTATTAGATCAAAGTACGCCATTTAACATAACAGGTAGTTACGATAATACAAAGAGTCAAAGAGATGCTGGTATCGTTCTAAGCAGTCTCGGGTACGACCTACTAACAGGATCTAATTATCAAACTGTAACTAGCGGGTTAGCGTATACATTACCAGACGCAAACTATACTGCAACACAATTACAGGCACAATGTTTATCTGCTTTAAATTATCTCAGCACACTAGCTCAAGGATATACTGTAGATTCTGGCACTGAAACACAAATAGCTAGCCTAGTAAGCAATGTTACTAGTATTTTACAATATGGAAGTAGCACTGCACCTAGATTAACATTCCCTTCTGTAACAGGGCTAACTACAACTAATGCAGGCTATGCTACAACAGTTCTACAAGTTTATAATAGTTCAACTAGAGTATATACAAATAAGGCATTCTTGGCTCAAGAGGGAACTGCATGGTTAAATTCACAGCCGGTTATTAATGGAACTGTGACTTTGGTCGCTAACATACCGAATTATAGCGCCACCACATTCCAATTATATACTAACTATATTTTAGATGCAGTAAGCTACGATCTAACATATGGCGGAAATAGCGCAACATATAATGCTATACAAAATCTTTTTTATCTCAAAGTCAATGTAACAGCTATACAGTGCGACAATAGTGGTAACATAGTTATTGATACTAGCACAACATTAGGTTCAAAATATTATAACCAACTAGCCTTAGGTGCTGCCATAACATTTAGTGGTAGCGGAACTTTCGGCGGAGCCTATACCTATAGTACCCAATATTATATTTCAGGTCTAGGTAAGGATGGTAAGACTAGCATACAAGTCAGTACTAATCAAGCTAATGCTACACTAGGTGCAGGATCAATAACAGGAAGCACTGCAGCTACATTTAGTATTTCTGCCACTGCAAATGTTAGTCAGATAGCAGGTCAAGAAATTTATTGGCAAGCTATGTTTGCTCATATAGGTGGAACAAATACTAGTCCAGTACAAAAAGTTATTCAGAATCAAACTGTAACTGCAACTAGCGGTAATAATTTAACGCAGGATACAACAACATACGCAAATGCTGGTACAAGTACAGAAGCTGCCTTGATTACCACATTGTTTACCCTAATCAATAATGTAATTACTACAGGGGTATTCACAGGCCAGACTCAAACATATCCCAATGTTACAACATACAATAATGGTAACAGTTACTATACTGCAGCAAGAACAAGTATTTCAGCTGCATCAAATACTGTCACTGCTACTGCTACTGCTACAACAACTAGCACAAATCTTATCACATTAAATTCAGTATCTGGATTAGTAACTAGAATGCCAGTGTCATTCACTGGAGTAGTATTTGGTGGCATAGCCCTTAACACCACATATTATATTGCTAGCATAAGCGGTAGTCAGATTACAGTCAGTTTAACACAAGGTGGTAGTGCTGTGTCATTGACTACAGCTAGTGGTACAATGACTATGACTACATTGAGTATACCAGTAGCTATTACTAACTATCAAAATCAAGGCGGAAATCAAACCATCAATATTGAGATGGGCGGTAATAAGTCTATGTTGGCCAATGACTTTGCTATGATCAATGATCTCGGTTATGCTATTGTCGCATTCAATGGCGGCTTAACTGAGCAAGTATCGACATTCTCATATTACTGTCATACCCACTATTGGGCTAATAATGGTGGACAGATTCGTTCTGTTGCTGGTTCTAATGCTCACGGTGACTATGGTCTTCGAGCTACAGGTAGTGATGTAACCGAACTACCAAATGCCATTAATCTAAGTCACGACATGACTCAGGTGGCTAGAGTATACAAGCGAGGAATCTACAGTGCCTATGGTGCTAGTTACTTGGTTGATCCATCAAATTCAACCAAACTAGCTATTATCAATTATTCATATGTACCATATAACCTATCTAGTATCGAAATCGATCATACATTACAAGGCGGATTAATCACCAATTATCAAATTACTAGTATTAGTCATAGTACTGTTGATGTAGGCACCGGCACTAATGCTAACGTCTTGATCCTAAATCTAGGAACACAGGGAACTAACGGAACTAGTACAACTGGATTAGTTGGTTCCTTGTACGACGGACAAATTGTTACTATTAGAGGTTTGAACGAATTTAAATTCTACAATATTAATAATGTTAAACCAGTTAGACCGAGTACTGCATTACAGTACACAAATAATCTAGCAGATGTTTATAGAGTACTTGCATATAACCTAGCTGAATCAACTGGTGAAAGTTTATTAATCAGCAACGGTGTTGCCATTTTACAAAGTGATAGTTCATTTAACTACTACAATATTACGACCGATAGTACAAATGTCACACAACTCGATCCTAATAGTAGTGCTTGGATTACATACATCGCTCCAGGATATAATGGAACTACAGTTTCTAGCACATATACTACTGTGTATTATGCTAAAAATAATTTAATAAACGGGGTTTCGGTTGCAGAAACTACAAGTTTTAGTGTAGGAAATCAAATTGTTATAGCCAATGCTACTGGATATACTAGTGGTGCCTCGAATGGTTCTGGTGGTACTAATCCCACATACTATACAGTAGCTGCCGTAGGTTCAAATTGGGTTTCATTTGTACCTGGAGTTACACAATCTACAGCCTATACTGTAGGGCTTGGTGGTAGCGTTGGACTATATGCTTCCGGAGCTACCATGGGGGCTAATGTAGGGGACAGTAAAATCGCTGTGCAGCCTATAGCCCTACAGAGTGAAATAGATTTAATTAATCGTGGAAGTTCGCCAGGTAGTACATTCTATTATATGTTTGGTTTTAGTGGTAGAACACACAAAGTTTTACAATATGTACAAACTGTTAGCGCATCCAGCGCAACATTTAGCACTATAACTGGCCCTGATGGAAACGGTCGCTATACATTATCAGTAGCTGGCGTAACAGGTACTCCACAGGTGGGAATGTCTGTTATCAGTACCGATTCGAGTGGTAATTTAGTTACCCCGGGATTCAGACCAGCTGATAATGTGACCATTATCAGTGTAAGTATCCAATCATCATCTGGTGGTGGTGGTGGTACTATTGTGGTAAGCGGTGCGCCATATTCAACACCTAATTCTAATAGTGTATTATATTTTGGAACATATACTCCTAGCTATTTGGTTACAGATCCAAATACTATTACCAACATCGTAGGCTATGGTTCTAAAATTTATGCCCTAGATGTTAATGGCACTCCGAATAAAGTCACTGCCGGGTTAACTACAACTTACTACCAAACATTTGATATTGCCTGGGATAAAGACAATTTACCTATAGTCGATAACTGGTATAATATCCAAGGACAAAGTGTATTAGCATTTAATGGTTATCAACATGTAACTGGCGTTACAAGTACTACACAAATTACTGTGCCTTATGATGGTACAAGCGCCAACCCAGGTACTACTAATTTAAGTGTCGGATTATTGATCAGTGCTACAGCTCCTCAATATAGTATAACAGCTACGGCAAGTTCTGGTAGTACAAATTATATCACTGTTAGTACTACAACTGGACTCACACCATACATGAGTGTGGTTTTTGCCAGCAGTTTTGGTAATATTATATCTACTAACACTTATTATATTGCGGCAGTTGTTAACAGTACTACCCTAACTATCAGTTCTAGCAATGGCGGTAGTGTTTTTAATCCGGGAACTACTACTAGCCAGAATGTGCAAGTTACTATAAGTGGCGCTCAACCATATGTTAATACCAGCGCACCAACACAAATTATCAGTCTCGATAGCAATACCCAGTTCACAGTTAGCCCAGCATGTTGGATTCCAGCTGGAGCAACCATTAACTCCTCAAATGTTCAATATGTTGATCACATAACTATCAATGCCGGTGGAGCAGGTAGCGGATATACAAGTGCTCCGACTGTGACATTGAGTGGTGGTGGATTTGTAACCCCAGCTATTGCCACAGCAACAGTTTCGAACGGTATTGTTACTGCTATTACTGTAGTCAGCCCAGGATACGGATATACCAGTGCTCCAACTGTAACTATCAGTCCTCCAACAAGTGCTACCATAACTGCTTACTTTACAGCAAGCATATCAGGTTCAGTAATGACAGTTACATCTGTAAGTTCAGGAACTATTACCACTGGAATGACACTAACAGGTCAAGGTATCCTGAGTGGAACTACTATAACATCTTTTGGAAATGGAACCGGACAAACTGGTACATACAACCTAAGTACAAGTTATGCTCTTGGCATTACTAGTGAAAGTATTGTAGGCACAGGATTTAGCAGTGCCGGTACTGCTACTGCTACAGCTTATTTAAATAGTAAGGTTACTACTAAGGTCACTGCTGTTGAAGGTGTAACCACAGCACAAATTACTGTGGCCTATCCGACAGATCCAACAGCAGGTGCTACTACCCCATTTAGCATGGGCAGTAATAGTTTGAATGTAACACAAGTTACTAGCATAGTTCCAAATAGTTCTTATACATATACCAGCACAGGTGTTAGTTATAGTGGCTGGCAAGTTAGATTTACCTATGGTAGTGGAACTCAACCAACTACAAATAGCTGGGTCCAAGTAACCGGTAGTAATTATTCTCTATTCAACGGATTCTATCCTGTAGTTGCCGGTACTGGATCAACTTTAGATCTATTCTATAGATATAATCCAGTTACAACAGTTCCATTAAGTATGCCATCAGCTACGGTAACTTATAATACTACTACTGGTGCTGGTACTACTGCTAGTCCATACATAGTTACATTTAATATTGCTGTTCAAACATATCCTATTAATCCAGGTAGTATCTGGACTATGACTGGCAATAGTAATTCAAGTTATAATTTTGTCAAACAACCAGTATTGTCTTATGTGGTAGCATCAGGCGGCGGTTCAGCAACTGTTACATTCTCATACGGTGCAACCAATCCAGGAGCATTTGGAACAGGAACTACTACTATTACCAATGTGGTCACAATAACTCCAGCAGTTACTAATGCCACAAGTAATACTCTTGGTATTAGTAGACCGATGACCAGCCAAGCATTTAATCTACATTTAGGTTATCCTGTAGGAACGCCTGCACAGATCACACAGCGTATCAGTACTTGCCGCGCCACTGGACATGATTTCTTAGACATAGGCACAGGTGGTTATGTAACTACTAACTATCCATATCAAATCTATGGTAATCCTTACATACCAGCCAGTGAACCAAATGAGGTCCTGGAAGAAGGTGTTGGTCGTGTATTCTATGTAACTACTAACCAAAACGGTATCTTCCGTGTTGGTAAATTCTTTACAGTTGACCAAGGTACGGGTACTGTTACATTGAGTGAAAATATTGCTCTAAGTAATGTACAAGGTCTTGGTTTCCAACGAGGCGTTGTTGTAACTGAATTCTCAACTGATACGACCATGACTGACAATGCGTCGGATCAAGTTCCAACGCAAAGTGCTGTAAGAAGCTACATCGATGTTCGACTAGGATTGACACACAGCGGTGGAGTTACTCCAACAAGCAGCCTAATTGGTCCTGGATATATGGCATTGAGTGGTCAATTAGCAATGAAGGGCTCGATGAATATGGGCAATAACTTCATCGGCAATTTGACAATGCCAACTGGAACTAGTACTAGTGCCTTTGATGCGGCCAATAGAAATTATGTTGATAGCGGTCTAGGCAGTATCAATAGTTTGGCCAAACAGACTGACGCATTGCTTGGGGCACAGTTTACCGGTTACATTGATAATAATGGTGGTGGTAGTGTTGGAAATGTTCTAACAGTTACAGGTACCACTTATGGCACACTAGCTCCAAATACTATTATTTACGGTGGTGTAATTGCCTATAGCACATATATCCAAAGTCAACTTACAGGAACTCCAGGTGGAGTTGGAACATATCAAGTTTCATCTTCACAGTTAGTCGGATCTAATTCAAATCCAATTACAATTTATAGCAGTCCAATCAATGGAGATGCTTTAATATTTGATAACACTACACTAGGAGCTACAATCAGTGTAAGTGGATCAGGCGGAACTGGAACTGTTGCTACATTGTATTTTGCGACTCAACCAAATATACCATTTACTATAGGTGAAGTTATATATGTTTCAGGCGTTAATCCAAGCGGATATAACACCAATGGAAGTGTTGTGCTTAATTGTACAACTTCTAGCGTAACATATACTAATACAACTACAGCAAGTTATAGCGGTGGTGGTAGCATTTTCTCAAAAGGAAAATGGCGTAATATTTCATTACCAGTAGCTAACGGTGTCGGTTCAGGTACACAACCTGTGGGCATTACATATAGCAATGGTGCATTAACAACTACCATCGGTAGTGGAGTCATCGTTGACAGTTATGTTGGTGCTGGAGCTGCTATCGCCCAAAGCAAGATCAATACGATACCTGCACAAGCTATCTTAACATCGGGTGGATCATTTACTAATCCTGTTGCTACTTCTGGATCAAATATCAACCTTGGATTATCGGCATATAATAATTCGGTATTTTCTGTCACGGCAGGTTGGGTTGATTTAGCTGTTCCTGGAACTATAGTGATCAGTAGTGCTAGTAATTCAACCAATGCGTTTACAGTACAAAGTGGTAATGTTTCAGCTTTAACTACAGGAACCCCAATTACATTCTGGGTGACCAGCGGTACTGGAAATAGCAATGCATTTGGTGGAATTACCGCAGGCACTAGCGTCGCTCCTTACCAAACTGTAACTGAAGGCGTTACTTATTATTTTAAAGCATGGGTAGTAGGTAATAGCCAGTTTAGTATTTCGTTAACTCCGGGTGGATCAGCCATTGCGTTAACTTCAGGTAGCGGAACCATGTATGCTAGCTATAATGCTGTACCATTGAATAAACTTCAACAGGTCGGACATGATAGTTTCTTAGGGCATTATGATTCAAGTGGAAGTAATTTACCGGGTACTGTAACTGCTTATAGTTCAGGTTACATTGTTCTAAAAGGTGACGGTATTAAGAATCAAAGTTTTGCTGCATCTGTTACTTACGGCAGTTCAACAATGACTGGTTTAATGGCTGTGAACTACAATGGCACTAATACTAGCTCTAACCAATATTATGTTGTACAAGTCACTGCGGCAGGTGATAAGAGCAAGATAGTTCAAATTGACAGTAATGGTAATATTGTTGCCAATAGCAGTGGAGCATTCTATGTAGGTACTAGTAACAAGATTGTTGATGTTGCTTCAAGTACTGTTAAATTCTATACCCCTGCAAGTACAACAACTCCCTGGTTTAGTGGTAATGGAACATCAGCTACTTTTGCCGGTTCGGTAACTATTAGCTCAGGTGGATTAACTATAACCGCAGGTGGGGCAACTATAAGTACTGGCGGATTAACTGTCAGCTCGGGAGGAGCTGCAATAACTGGCGCAAGCACAGTTAGTGGTACACTTGGTACTACCGGTAGTGTTACTATTGGCAATTCTAGTAATACAAGTAGTACATTAACTGTAGCATCAGATTTTACAGCAGGCGCTCAAGGATCACATCAGTTACAGTATAGTTCTAGCACAGGGTCACTAACTGTTAACGGTAGTTTAACAGTCACTGGATTGACTTTAGCACAACAAACATTAAGTGTTACACAAACCAGCACATTAAGCGGTGATACTACATTTGGTTCATTTGGCACTAGCGGTGGAGCTAAACTAGTTGCTAGTACCGGTAATTTTACTACTGCCGGTACAATTACTATACAAAGTACAGGGGACGGTGGATCATATAATGCCTCAACTAATGCATTAAATGTTGCAGGTGCTGTCGGTATCACTGGTAAACTCTATGTCAATGGAGCAGTATCATACAGTGGCGGAACTAGTGGAGGTAGCGTAACTATTAATGGTAGTACTACTGCCAACGCTAAAGGTTTATACATTAATAATGGTGCTGGATCTACAACATTTACTGTAGATAGTTCAACTGGGTCAGTGGCCATAGCCAATGCTAATGCTAGTTTTACTATGACAGGATCAAGCGTATCACTGGCATTAAACAATGGCAGTACAAATGTATTCACTGTTGGTAGCACCGGAGCAGTTGGCGCCCAGGGGCTGGTAACCGCCTATGCTGGACTAACTGTTAGCAATAACCAAAATCTTACAACCAACTCAATTACTACAGGCGGTACTGGTTCTAGTTACACAGGTACAATAACTGGCTGGTGGTCATTGGCAGCAAACAGTAGATTCCAAGCTACATACTCAGCTGACTTAGCTGAATATTATGAAGGTGATGCAGATTACGAAGTCGGTACCGTACTAGTATTTGGTGGCGATAAAGAAGTTACAACTACAACAACAATAAATGATACACGAGTAGCAGGTGTAGTTAGTGATACTGCAGCCTATGCCATGTATGGAGCATGTCCAGGAATGAAAAATCTAATTGCACTACAAGGTCGTGTACCGGTCAAAGTTGTTGGTCGGGTACGGAAAGGTGATATGCTGACAACATCAGCAACGCCAGGGTATGCTGTAAAGGCATTAAACCCAACGCTGGGAAGTATAATAGGTAAAGCCTTAGAAGATAAGGATTATGGTGAAGCTGGCGTTATTCAAGTTGCTGTAGGGAGAATGTAATGTCACAACAACATATAAACATTGGATCAGGTCCTAACACCGGAAGTGGAGATTTACTCCGTGTTGCTTTTGCAAAGATAAACAACAATTTTACAGAGTTATATAGTGGATTACCAGCATTAAGTATAAGTGCTACACCACCACTTAATCCAGTACAAGGACAACAATGGTGGTCAAGCACAGATGGTAATAGTTACATTTATTATAATGGCAATTGGGTTCCAAGCACCAGCACTGTAGCATCTCAGTCATCAAATGTTAGAACTGTTTCCGGAAATGCCATCACAGTCGATTTTGCATCTGATGGGGATATCTCTGGAAATTTGACTGGCAATACTACTATTAGTTTTGCTAATTATACTCTTGGATCAAGAGTTCGTGTTATATTATCCACTAACTCAACTAGCTATGCTGTTACCCTAGGAGTTCCTGCAGCAAGATCTTCAAATGGTAATACATTTGCGCAAGCGGTTACTGCACCTAGTACCATAATTCTTGAATATACTTGCACAACGAATGCACTAGGCGGAGTATTTGTTACCGTAGCAGATACAAGTTCTAGTACCCCCGGAGCACAAGGGCCAACTGGACCAGCAGGAGCACAAGGACCTCAAGGTATTCAAGGCCCTGCAGGTAATAATGGCGCTCAAGGCCCTACTGGACCCACTGGACCGCAAGGTAGTACTGGGCCAACTGGTCCTAAAGGCGACACTGGCTTACAGGGACCTGCAGGTAATGATGGAGCGGCTGGCCCTCAAGGCGCACCAGGACCTGCTGGAGCAGATGGTGCAGCCGGAGCACCGGGCGCTACTGGACCTAAAGGTGATAAAGGTGATCAAGGAATCCAAGGGCCACAAGGAATCCAAGGACCTAAAGGTGACACCGGAGCACAAGGTGTTAGTGTAACTTTATTAGGTACAGTCGCAACACCTTCTGATCTACCATCAACTGGTAATAATTTAGACAATGGTTGGCTGGTCCAATCTACCGGTGATTTATGGTTTTGGGGAGCCGACAATGCTTGGCATGATGTTGGACAAATTGTAGGGCCGCAGGGGCTTCAAGGGCCACAAGGAAATCCTGGACCACAAGGACCTGCAGGTAATGATGGGGCGCCAGGCGCTGCAGGGCAAGCTGGGGCACCGGGTGCTACAGGGCCTCGTGGATTACAAGGAGCTACTGGACCAAAAGGTGATAAAGGTGACCAAGGTATTCCTGGCAATGATGGGGCACAGGGTGCTACTGGACAAGCAGGACCAGCAGGACCAGCAGGACCAACTGGACCAAAAGGTGATAAAGGTGACCAAGGTATTCCTGGCAATGATGGAGCTCCGGGCGCACAAGGATCGCAGGGTATACAAGGACCACAGGGTCTAGAAGGACCACAAGGCATTCCTGGGGCACAGGGACTACAAGGGGAACCCGGACCACAGGGTATCCAAGGCCCAGCTGGATCTTCAGGTGCTACTAATCAAATCTCAGATGGTCCGAGCCTAGCTTATATTGATGGAGTTGGTGGAAGTTTTGTTGTTAGCATAAGTGATTCAGATTCAGTATGGACATTCAGTGTTGGCGGAGATATTACATTTCCAGGCGGTGGTGTTCAACATGGA
>Ga0164296_1000982_pt1 | contig 32070 bp, 31 predicted proteins | sample GEODES057metaG_FD_113533 | JGI IMG/M metagenome (GOLD analysis project Ga0164296, IMG submission 113533) | Dystrophic lake water microbial communities from Trout Bog Lake, Wisconsin, USA - GEODES057 metaG | ecosystem: Environmental > Aquatic > Freshwater > Lake | place: USA: Trout Bog Lake...
CAATCGTGCATCAGATGCCATCGATGCCTTCATTCAGACTCACAATGAGCAAGCCGGTAAATTAGAGCAACAATTTCCGGAGCCTGATCCGGCCAAAGTTTCTCCAGATCGATTGGAAGCTTTGCGGAAGACCCGACAACGTCAAATTAGGCGGATTGAATCTGTAGGTAAATCAATTGTTCAGGTTGTCCGAATCGGCACCCACAACATACATGGGCAACTTATCATCTATCGAACCAATGGCACCATTGCTTGGACATCCGGTATAGAGCTCAACGATATTGACTTCAACTCGGTGGACTTGGACAACGGCGACGAGAAGGAAGATGTCAAGAAACCCGAATCATTGGCCGACGCTAAGATTCCCTATTCGCCTGATTCTCAGGCACTGGTGGATATTGCCATAAGTCCGTCATCTCCATTCTTGACTCTTCCTCCAGCGCTTATCGCAAAGCTCTTCCACCCCGAGAAGTACGAGCCATTATCCTTTGTCAAGGCCGATATTTTAAGTGCAGTATCCCGCAAGAGTCTAAAAGCCATCGTTGCTGACATTCCAGATGATTGGGATGTCGACTGCGGTTTATTCGAAGGAGTACTTGTAACGACCTTGGACGAAGTGCTCGAAAGAGTCAAAAACAGGAATGGCATTCAGCAGCTTCCAGATTCGGAATTTGATCTGTTTGTCTCTTCTTCCCCAAGCTGCTCGCGAAAGAATCGAGCAGATCGATTCGCCTTGGGCGCAGTCTTGAAATCAGTTGAAACTCAGGGTGTACCTTCTTTGGAAGCATTTAACAATCTGGCCAACACGTTTGATGATGATGCCCCTGATGGCATAGCACAGGGCATCCTGATGAGTTTGGTTCCAAATCAAAATCAAATGGAATTCATGGAAGATGGATGTGGGTATTGGAACTCTCTCAAGCTATTCGGCACCTTCAGTTTGGCCCAAAGAGATGTCTTGTTCTCCAGTGGGAAGCTACCTATTGCCACATTGAGCCCTGAACAGAAAGCCTTGGTTCAGAGGATGCTCTATGGATCGGATGTCTCTCTTGAAAAGGACGATTCAACCTCAGAAAATCCTGGCATCATGCGCTTTAATGATTATAGGGATGAACCCACCGAGGTGCTTCCCAATGGACTTGGAGATTTTGGTTATATAGATCTTTCTCAGACCGTAGAGACATTCGCCTTTCCAATTCCTCCCAAAGGGTCCTTCAACCTTGGATCAGCTTCTATTTACGGCCCAGAAGAATTGGCTGTGAATCTCATACGAAAACAGTTTGGTAACGAACCTGATGCGTCACAAAAGCCCGTGACGTTCGACCAACTCAAACTGGGAACGACGGTATCCCTTGAATTTGGATTTCATGTAGCTCCCGGTATCAAGTTCACCACAGAATTTAGATCCTTTCAGTTTCCCCAATCACCGATCATCACCACTGAGGAGAACCTACCTGCAGACTTCAAGAAGAAGGTTCAACTGGCACTTGAGGGTCTGAAGGATACAGAGGATGGCCCATCACCTAAGCAACGGACCATCCATCCATAGTTTAGCCAGCAGTGAAATACTCTTCCAGACGCATACATGTCGCCGCTTCTGGGTTCGAATAAACATCGAGCGCTCGCAGAATTGCCGTTGCCGTGTCGATACTGGTGACACATGGGACACCCGACTCAATACAAGCTCGGCGAATCCTTGCTGCTTCTGATTCACTTGTCTCGTTCAAGCTCGGCGTGTTGATCATCAAGCAAACTTGCCCCGTAGTGATGAGATCCAAGATATTTGGGGATCCCTGCTGAATCTTGTTCACTGTTTCCACAGGGATTCCATGCTCTTCCAAGATTCTTCCAGTTCCTGGTGTCGCGGCAATTTTCCTTCCAGAACTATGAAGGCCTTTGGCAATCTCTAGTGCTGCCTGTTTGTCAGTATCGTTGACAGTCAAGAGGACATAACCGTCGCCCTTAAAGTGGATTCCGCTCGCGACCAGAGCTTTGTATAGAGCTCCTTCAAAGGTGTTATCAATGCCTAAAATCTCACCCGTAGATTTCATTTCCGGTCCAAGGCTTGGCTCAACCTTTGCGAGTTTCTGGAAACTAAACACTGGCGCCTTTATGGCATAGAGAATTGGCTTGGGCAACTTTGGACTAATTTCCCCATGAACAAATCGATCCTCGGAGATGATATATCCCTTGGCATTCGGTTTCACGATCTTCGATTCGGTCAATCCAAACTCATCGGCAACTCCTGCAAGAGCGCAAGCCGGTTCCCCACCTTCTGAGTCCGGCTTTCCAAGACACCAAAGACCGCTTGCATATCCCATCTCTTTGAGCGTGATTCCCATCATGCATTTGGTGGCCAAATCGACCATGGGAATACCGGTGACTTTACTGAGATAGGGGACGGTGCGGCTTGCTCGGGGATTGACTTCTAAAACGTAGGCAATTCCGTCCTGCACGACGAACTGAATGTTCATCAGCCCTTTAACCTGGAGGGCTCTGGCAATCTTGCAAGCACTCACGACCATCTGAGCTTGAATATCTTCGGTGAGCGTAACGGCTGGATAGACTGCCATCGAGTCTCCGCTGTGTATACCCGCCCGCTCAATATGCTCCATGATGCCAGGGACCAATGTTTCTATCCCGTCTGAGATCACATCTACTTCTGCTTCAGTTCCCAAGAGATACTTGTCAACTAGAACTGGTTGACCGGGATTGGCATCCTCTGCTTCCTTATAAAAGCCATCCAATTGGTTTTCGCTGAACACGATCTCCATGGCTCGCCCACCCAACACAAAGCTTGGTCTGACGAGTACCGGATAGCCGACCGAAGCAGCGACGACCTTTGCCTCTTCAAGTGATCGAACGGCCTTACCTTTGGGTCGGTGAATACCCAAACTCTCAAGGAGTTCTTCGAACTGTTCTCGGTCTTCGGCTGTGGCAATTGCTTGAGGGCTGGTTCCCAAAACTTCAATGCCGTTCTCTGCCAGACCGGCCGCCAAGTTAATGGCGGTTTGACCGCCAAATTGGCAAACCACTCCAATCGGTTTCTCGTGGTTGATGATGTCAAGGACATCTTCTTGGGTTACCGGTTCAAAGTAGAGGCCATCTCCGGTATCAAAATCTGTACTTACCGTCTCGGGGTTGTTGTTGACGATAATTGCCCGATAACCCATCTTTCGCAGGGACCAAACGCAATGTACGCAAGAGTAATCGAACTCAATCCCTTGGCCAATACGAATGGGACCTGAGCCAAGGACCAGAACGGTGGGTTTCATCTAAAGAGTGATTGTGACAGATTCGCCGCCCTCATTGTTGGCCTACACAGAGTTCTATCGAGTTGGAGCTACTGTTTCAGGTGAATTTCCATCACTTCATCATGGGCAGCATTCAGGAGTTTCATCTCACCGAGAACTTGCCTGAGTTCATCCGAAGCATTGCCACCGATCTCTTGGCGAGACTCCAGTCGATCGACCGTCTTAACGATCTCTTCCGCAGTTTCGTGAATATCAGCAAGTAACTTCTTCACCTCAATCCGATCTGGTGTGGCACCTTGACCAATCAAAATCAGGAGACTTGCCATCGCCGATTCCATTGCGGTGCCAGCACGTTCCTTGATTTCTCGCCAATTTGCATCTGTCTGTTTCCAAACGAGAGCGTTTAGTGCGTTCTGGCACCGCAAAGAATCATAGGCAGCGTCATTGAGTGCGATCGACGCTGCTTTACCAAAGGTGTCTGCCACGTTGCCAGTCCATCGAGCATTGTAAAGTTTCCAGACAACACTTCTGGAACTGCCTACTTTGCGCCAATGAGCCTTTTGGCTTGCGCTAGCTCGGACGTATAGAAAAGTTCCAGTCAGGACTGAGACGGTTGCTGCAATGGACATTGGCCCTAGCATCAACCAACGATTCTCATGAATGGAGGTGTGTGTAGCCTTTGCCAAGATGACGCCAACAATCGCAGCTAAGATAAAGCTACCACCGGTAACCAAACCCGTGATATTGCCCACTTGACTGCTGGAATTATTCCACTGCTGGTCGATCCACTCGTACAAGCTTCGCAATTCGGGTTCGTTATGCACCCCTGTCCACGCGTACCAATCCATTAATTAGACTTACGATCTAAAAGGAATAAGGTTGCGGCCATGCGAGTCTAGACTACGATAGCGTCGTCTTCTTCTTCAAACGTTCCGTAGTAATACGGAGTGTGAGATTCGAATTCACCGGCGCACGTGTCCACCATCTTGAAGACTGGCATTACCTTGCTTCTCTCGATTGCAATCGCGGATTGAACAGACCAAGACTGATTCTCGGCTAACGTACCACCGCGAACAATTTCCCGTGCTGCGCGCAGAACGGTACTATCCAGTCCCAAAAGCGATGCAATGGTTGGACTTGGAAATCCGAGCAAGAAAGCTTCTTCTACGAGTTCGTCAATTTCGGGAGCCTGACTGGTTTTGGCTTCAATCAACCTTGCTTCCATCTTTAGCAATGTATTGATCTTTCGCAAGAACCAGCGATCAACTCGGCTTATACGGTTGACTTCGTCGACCGTCCATCCTCGTCTCAATCCCTCTGCCAAAGCCCAGAGACGCTCGTCTGTCGGCTTCTTGATGGCATGCTTGAGATCAGCTTCGGCCATTTCTGCAAACTTGGGATGTCGGAGATCCTTTTGACGCACCTCCAACCCCCTAAGAGCCTTCATCAGAGCCGCTTCAAATGACCGATCAATGGCCATGACCTCGCCGGTCGCTTTCATCTGAGTAAAAAGGGAGCGATCTCCAGTTGTGAACTTATCGAAGGGCCAACGCGGCACCTTGACAACGCAATAGTCCAAGGCTGGCTCAAAGCAGGCTTTAGTGGTTCCAGTGACTTGGTTGTCAATTTGATCCAATGTCTTACCCACGGCAATCTTTGCTGCAACACGGGCGATTGGATAACCAGTAGCCTTGGATGCCAATGCAGAAGAGCGGGAAACTCGAGGATTGACCTCGATAATGTAGTAGTCAAAACTATCCGGATTAACCGCAAGCTGCACGTTACAGCCACCCTCGATTCCGAGTGATTGAATGATTTTGAGCGAAGCGGTACGGAGCATGTGATACTCCAGATCGCTTAGAGTCTGCGAAGGAGCAATGACGATGGAATCGCCGGTGTGAACTCCCATCGGGTCCAAGTTCTCCATGTTACAGACGGTAATGCAGTTTCCGGCTCCGTCACGCATGACTTCGTATTCAACTTCCTTCCAGCCCAGCAAGCTTCGCTCGACCATGATTTGGCTTCGCATAGAAAGCTTCAGACCCTTTCGGCCCGTTTCCCAAAGTTCTTCACGGGTATCTGCAATACCTCCACCTGTTCCACCCAAGGTGTAGGCGGGGCGAATGATGCAGGGATAAGGCACGACGTCCAAAATGGCGGCCAGCTCATCTTCAGTCTGAATAATCCAACTCTCAGGCACGGGCTCTTTGATCTCACGCATGAGATTTCTGAAGCTCTCTCGGTCCTCAGCCTTTTTGATTGCAGACAGGGGCGTACCGAGAACCTTGATGTTGTACTTCTCAAGAATTCCCGCATCGGCAAGCTGTGTGGCCAAGTTTAGGCCGGTTTGACCACCAAGCGTTGGCAATAGAGCATCAGGTTTCTCGCGCTTGATGACACGCTCACAAAAATCAACATTGAGTGGCTCAATGTATAGAGCGTCACTTACACCAGGATCAGTCATGATCGTGGCAGGGTTGCTGTTGATTAAGACGACCTCGTGGCCCTCTTCTTTGAGGCTCTTGCAGGCTTGTGTTCCCGCGTAATCGAACTCGGCGGCCTGCCCGATGACGATTGGGCCTGAACCGATGACTAGGACCTTCATTCTAAAGAGGTAGTGTGACAGATTTCTGCCCTCCCTCGCTTAGAGATTATTCGGAAAAGTTGGTTGCGGTCGATTTCCTTACCAGTTCTTGAATGCTTTCGTCTTTTGTCCGAGAAAATGCCTCGGGAGAACCATCAAAGATCAGTTCCCCAGCGTGGAGGAAAGCTATCCGATCCGCTACTCGAAAAACCGAGCTGACGTCGTGACTGACAACGACACTCGTGACATTCAATTCCTTTCTCAGGTTTACGATCAGACTATCAATTGTATAGGTCGTAATAGGGTCGAGGCCTGTGGTTGGCTCGTCGTACAGAAGGACCCCAGGTTTGATAGCTAAGGCTCTAGCAATGCCAACTCGCTTTCGCATACCTCCACTCAACTCAGCCGGCATTTTCTTGCCTTCGTTCTCCAATCCCACACGTGCCAAGCTCTCGATCGCAAGCGCTTTCTGCTCTTTGTGAGGCAGTCGAAGTTGCCGTTTGATACCAAACAGGACGTTTTCTTCGACGTTCATATAGTCAAAAAGGGCGGCTGACTGGAAGACCATTCCCATATGCCTGCGTGCTTCCTCCGCTTGGAGCGTGACGTCCACTCCGTCAACTTTGACTTCCCCACTTGTGATAGGTGTCAATCCGGAAATGCATCTCAGGAGAGTAGTCTTACCTCCACCACTACTTCCCATGATCGCGACAATCTCACCCTGATTAACATCAAGGTTGATGGATCGAAGAACCATCTTGTCACCATATTTCTTGTCCAATTTGCGGACGTTGACCATGGCTAAGCTGTTCCTATTCCCCACCACGCCGAATGCTGGTTGGACTCACCTGGAAGCGTTGAGTAAAGGCACGGCTAAAGTGGCTGAGCCCAGCAAAGCCCACTGCCTTTGCTACCGAGGAAACGGCAATATCTTGTTCGTTCAGCATTTGGCGAGCTTTTTCCAATCTGAGCGATACCAAGAATTTATGGAACGGCTGCCCAGTTGCCTCCTTAAACAGGAACCGGAAGTGTGATGTACTCAGCCCCAATAGGGCAGCCACACTGGCATCGGTTAGGTTCTTGGCATAGTTCCTCTCCACCAGAGCTAAAGCGCGATCAACCAAATAGGAAGATGGGCTATTGACTTCCTTGAAGATGGAGGCGGCAACGTATTCAGCCCGCCTTCTCACTGCTTCGGCCAATTCATCCACTGTGGTAAGAGATTCGAATTCACGGGCACTTTCCAACAGGGCTCGGTGCATAGCTCTGGTCCCCCCGATTTCGATCGTAGCAGCCGTCACCACCGCCAGAAAGGTAAGCGCTTCCCCTCTGGCTTCATCGAGATCTTCCGTGGTTCGCAATGCATTTTCCATTTGGTCGATTGACTTCGTAAATTTAAGTCGATCTCCGATCCGGATGCTACTACCGATTTCACCAAGTGAAATCCCGCCGCTTTTGATATGGAATGGACAGCCTTTGGCTGCCATGTACTCCAACAGAATATCGAATACAACAAATGAGGCCGGACTACCCAAATCTCGAATACGGAGAGCCTCACCGACTGCACCCTGTGGTACATCAATGGTTAGCAGATCCACTCGATACTCGATGCCGTTGATCTCGCAGCTGCCGACGGTTTCCAGGCTGGTTCCATCGCCATTCACGATACTGAGAGGCGACAGGTCATGAGCATCGAAATAGTGTCGACCGTTGAGTAAGTCCTGACGAAATACGGCCTCTCTCGAATTGGTTACGTGAACCGTTGCACCAAGCGTGCCGATCGCTTCCTCTTCTCGTCCGGCGAAAAGCGAGAATATTCCAAGAAGATGAATACGGACCATCTGACCGTACTCTGAATTCAATTTTGCTTCTACCGAAAACGGAAGGGATCTGGCAGGGTGACCACGATGAGGTCCACCGTTACTCTGCCAAGCTGGCAATCCTGAAAACTCGCAATCAAGGTTGCTGTTCTCAGGAACGAACACCGGCCCTGAATCGGGCCGTGGAAATTCGGTCGTTACTATCTGGATGCGAGAGGTAGGGACCATAGGTCAAAGCGTTGTTTTGGGGGCATAAACGATGCCCCCAAATTTGTCTACTCCAAGCTAACGGTGGTATGTGGCAGGTGACCAAACACAGAATCGCGCAATCCTTTGACTCGGGGGCTGATCAACTCTGCATCCTTCTCGATATAGATCGGGATAAACGGAGCATCCTGTAGAACGATATCATCGGCTTGAGCATAGAGCTTCATGCGCTCGGCATCATTTCCGACCATCGTGTCGGCTTGAGCACAAAGAGCATCGAATTGCGGGTTGCTATAGTTGATCTTGTTCTCATCGCCAGTCGTCGAAAGAAGCAAGCTCAAGAAGTTCTGGGGATCAACATAGTCAGCCGACCAACGCATGTGGAAGAAATCGAGTTCTTTCTTGTTATGTTTTCCAAGATAAGCGCTCCAAGGAAGCATCGTTGTTTTGCAGTCGATACCCAAGTTCTGTCGAAGTTGAGTAGCAACGGCTTCCGCAACGAGTTTCACATCAGTCTGCCCATCCCGATGGTAAATGACGAGTGGAGGCATTCCCTTTCCGTCTGGATATCCAGCCGCAGCGAGAAGCTTCTTGGCTTCAGCTAAATTGAAAGGAATGGACTTGGCGTCCTTTCGGAATCCAATTACCGATGGTGGCAAGATGCTGGTTGCAATAGGAGTAACGCCATTTAACTTTTGAATGTCTGGATTTTTGCCATCCAAGGTCTCATCCACGAGTTTCTTCGCATCGATAGCCATAGCAAATGCCCGGCGAACGTCACGGTTCTTAAATGGTGCATAACTGGTGCAATTCAACCCGACATAGTAAAGTGCCGGTCGCTCGAAGAAGTGAATCTGATCTTTGAATTTTGGATCGGCTAGAAGACCAGGAATGTCTTGTCGTTCGATTCGAGTCAGGTCCAACTCACCCGATTTAAACTTGTTCAATCGAGTTTGAGCATCCTTGATAATCGTTCGTTCGATCTTGTCGACTTTCGGACTACCATCTCGATATTCTTTGTTCGCCGCTAACACAAGGAGCTGATCAGGCTGGAACGAGGCAGCTTTGTAAGGACCAGTTCCGACCATTTGTTCGACCTTCTGGATTTCCCCTCCGTTGTTCAAGGACTCTTTGCAAACGACGTATGAATCTGGATAGGTTAAGAGAGCAAGGAAGTACGGCCGGGGCTTGTCGGAAACGATTACCAGGTGATAATCGTCGACAACCTTCACGCCCTTAAGCTCGGTTGCCTTGTGAGCCCATCGATCCTTAAAACCTTCGATGGCGAACAAGTAGTCTCCAGCCGTAGGTGAGCCAAACTCAGGGTTTGCAGCACGTTCGATTGAATATTTGAAGTCTGCGGCTTTAACTTCTCGGCCATTGTGGAACTTCACACCTTTCTTTAAGGTGAAAGTATAGGTTCGCTTATCTGGACCGATCTCCCATTTCTCAGCAATATTGGGCACAACTTGGTTCTTTTCGTCCCATTTCACCAAGCCTTCAAAAACTTGCTGGATTGCGTCAATTGTGTCGCCGTCCTGCACCTTTGCCGGATCGAGGGTGGTCATATCCGTGGTAATCGGATAACGGAAAATGTTCTCTTTGCCTGCTGAGCTTCGTTCGGAGAAGTTGCCTTTGCCGCAACCAACCATTGTTACAGCTGCAACGACAACCGCGAAGTAAAGGGATGCCCGTCTCATTGGCGAAGATTCTACACCTTTGTGGCGACCTCGGTCACAAACTGATTAACTTTGAAGCTGACTAGCTTCAATCATTAGGCAGATCCGATGGCCGTATGGCGGAATTCTTTCACAGCAGTATCGTTAGCCGGAAGAGGTGAATCGGCAATGTTCCTCCAAAACGGAAGGAGGTCAGCCAGAGCCTCACCGACGAACTTCATGTTCTTGGGAGGTTCTTCGAAATTATTCAGTCGTGCCAAACCGTAAAGAACTTCTGCTCTCGTCCTAAATCGATCAGTAAATTCGACAGCTGCGCTATCCGTCACATAGCCACCTGCGCGAGGGGACAAGAATGGTTCTCCTTCGGATAGGACCGCATCGGTTACGACGCAGCGGTCAAATTGAGGCAGAAATCCGGTCATTTCCATCAGCAGAATTTGTGCCCACACCAAGGCTACAACAGGCTTTGGGTGAACTTCCAGTTGATGGAGTGCTTGAACCAATAAAGCGTACGCTTCCGGGAAAGGCTCATCGAAAGGCAAAACCGCACCAAAGAGCTCGGTCAACGCCAGACCGCAACTTAGTCGATCGTAATCCGTCCTAAGCCCTCTAAAGGACGATTGGGGTTGCGCCTGGGTGATAAATGCAGCTCGTTTCCCGGTAGCCAAGTTCAAAACTGCGGCACTTAAGGGCTCAGATACACCAGCTAGCCGTGAGCCACCCTTTCTTGCACCTTTGGCAAGGACGTCCATTTTTCCGTTCTCGATTGTGAGCACGGTTAATCTCCGGTCAGACTCACCAGAATCTCGCCTTTTCAGAACGATTGCGTGAACGATCTGCTCAGCCATTAGACCGCTTGACGATACCTTGACGAGGCATCCTCCCAAATCGTTCTGTACCGAACGAATCCAAAACTCCAGCAGTAATTCTCGAACGCCAATCTGGGGGAGGCAGTTAGTTTAGGCACTGCCTCATAAGATTGTCATGAGGCAGTGCCTTTGGCTCTGAGCCACCATCCAAGCACACTGAGAAATCGAATTAACTCTTACTTAGAAATGGTCAAAGTCGCAGTCTTGATTACCCCTCCGTAAGATGCCGTGATCTTGTCAGAGGTGGTGGCATTAACCGACGAGGTCGATACCGTAAACGTTGCAGATGTCTGCCCCGCAGGAATTGTAACGGTCGAAGGGACTGGTCCACTCGTAGAGCTTGCTGTAAGGTTCACGATAGCGCCACCTGTTGGGGCTATACCACTCAGAGTGACCGTCCCAGTAGCACTAGCACCACCTTTAACAGATGCCGGACTCAAAGCAACTCCTACCAACAAAGCTGGCGTGATAGTCAAATTAGCTGACTTTGAGCCGGAGCCTGACGTTGCCGTGATCGCCACCGTTGCCTTGGTCCCTACTCCCGTTGTCGTAATCGGGAAGTTGGCGCTGGTTTTGCCAGCAAGGATAACGACTGAAGTGGGAACTGTGGCAGCTGAATTATTACTGTTCAAGGAAATGACAATTCCATCGGATGGAGCAGCCAAGCTTAGGGTTACCGTGCCCAAGGAGCCCTTTCCGCCAAGAACCGATGATGGATTGAGAGTCAACCCAGTCACCGATGGCGGATTAACCGTCAAACTTGCGCTTTGCGTCGCCCCATTTGCGGTTGCCGAGATTGTAGCCACCTGCTGAGCCGAGACTTTATTCGTCTTGATCGTGAAGGTGCCCGTGGTTTTTCCAGCCGGCACCGAAACCGTTGCCGGAACCGTCGCAGCAACAGATGAACTCGTCAACGAAACGATTGCTCCTCCAGTGGCTGCAGGACTCGTTAAAGTGACAGTTCCTGTAGAAGTCTGCGAACCAACGATGCTGGTCGGATTTACTGAGAGTCCCACCACAGATGGTGCCAACACCCCTAGAGTTGTTCGCAGAATTCCTCCATTTAGCCCAGCAGAAACCGTAAGGATCACACTTGAGTTTACCGGCACAGTTTTTACTGTGAATCCAATTGAGTTCTTGCCTGCTGGCACGGTCACTGTGCTTGGCACCGAACCGGCTTTTTGATCTGTAGCAAGCGTAATGACAAGTCCACCTGTTGGAGCTGGCCCGGAAAGGCTAAGTGATCCCGATGAGCTTGTACCACCATTAACAATCGTTGGGAACACAGTCAGCGAACTGAGAACAGGTGCACTAACTACGAGGTTTGCCGTGCTCGAAAACGTTCCCAGACTTACCTTGATGATCGATGACTTGTCCGTGGTCACTGGGGTCGTGCTGACAGTGAATGTCCCAGAAGACTGGCCCGCAGGGATTACAATCGAGCCGGGAACGGAAGCAATCGCTGACAGGCCACTTGAGATATTGATCGTACTGCCACCTGATGCGGCAGGGCCGTTTAAATTCACCGTTCCCGTCGACCCGGTTCCGCCAGTTACGTTGGATGGATTCAGAACGAACGATGAAATCATAAGTGGTTGAATTGTCAGAACTGCAGAAAGCGAATTACTTGCCAAAGTTGCTGAGATGGTTGAGTTCGCTGAGCTCGCAACAGTTGTCGTTGTAACAGTAAAAGTCGCACTCGTTGCTCCAGCGGCCACAGTAACAGTAGCTGGAACCGAAGCTGTTCCTCCAGATGCCGACAGCGTAATCACTGCTCCGTTAGCTGGAGCAGGACCATTCAACGTAACCGTGCCAGTTGCATTGACTCCCCCCACCAATGTTGTTGGGTTGAGCGATAAGCTGCTTAGAACAGCGGGATTGATGGTCAGCGTTTTACTTTGATTTGTTGAGTTGAGAGTGGCCGAAATATTCGCGCTAACCACAGTTCCAACCGCCGAAGTGGTCACAGTAAATGTAGCCGACGTGGCCCCAGATGGAATCAATACGCTCGCCGGAACCACCGCACTCGCTGAGTTCGACTGTAGCGTAACAGTATCCCCGCCAGTGGGTGCTGGACCATCAAGAGTGATAGTAGCTGTGCTAGTTGTTCCACCAATTACGGTTGTAGGGGTTAACGATAAGCCATTGAGTACCCCTGGATTCACGGTTAGTGTGCCCTTAGCTGATTTGGCTCCAACCGATCCTGTAATCGTGACCGTGGTTATGGAAGCTACCGGTGCCGTGGTAACTGTCAATGTGATTGAACTTGATCCTGCTGGAACGGTAACCGAAGTAGGAACCGTCACGCTTGAATTGTCAGATGACAAGTTCACAACTGTGCCACCCGTTGGTGCCGAACCAGTCAGAGTTACGGTAGCCGTTGATGAAGTTCCACCAGTTACGGCTGTCGGAGCCAAGCTAAGGGTCGATGGAACCGGAGCTGTCACCGAGAGGGTTCCTGTGGCCGAAGAACCTGCCGTGGCGGTAATAGTTGCCGTTGAATCCGATCCAAGTGGCGTGGTCGTAGCCGTAAAGGTCGAAGTTGTAGCGCCAGCTGTAACCATAACGGAATTTGGGACAGTTACGCCATTCAAATTGGAGGACAAAGCGACTTGAAGTCCGCCTGTGGGCGCAGGACCGTTTAAAGTGACCGTACCTGTTGAGTTACCTCCTCCAACGACCGTGATAGGGTTAAGTGCCAATGTTTTTGGAGCGGGTGGATTGATCGTTAGTGAAGTTGAGGTTGTGGGTGTCGCCCCCAGAGTTGCGGACAAAGTGGCCTGAGTTGTTTGAGTAACCGGCAATGTCGTAACGGTAAAAGTCGCGGTCGACGAACCGGCCGAAACGGTTACCGTTCCAGGAACAGAAGCAGACTGGCTGGATGATGACAAAACAATCGAAGCACCACCAGCTGAAGCATTTCCGTTGAGCGTTACAGTCGCAGTTGGATTAGTTCCACCTACGACCGAGCTTGGCGCTACAGTTACTGACGACACTTGTAGGGGCTGAACCACCACCGTCGTGGTGATATTGGTGCCTCCAGACGTTGCAGTAATCGTAACCTGGGTAGGAGTCGCCACTGATGTGGTCGTTAAATTGAACGTGGCGGAGTTGCCTCCACCTGCCACGACAACCAGTCCTGGGACTGTGACAACCGGATTACTACTCTGGAGCAACACCACGTCGCCACCTGCTGGCGCAAGAGCATCAAGTGTGACTGTGCCCTGCGCAGATGTCCCTCCCAAAATCGAAGATGGGCTGGCAAAGAGTGCCGTCACAGGCACGGTGTTTACTTCAGTGCCAACTGCGTAAATCTTGTTGTCGTTACAACCAATGTAAAGGACACCATCCCAACCAATAGCAGGTGTTCCCCAGAGCGTATCGCCGATATTGTAGGATATTTGCTGGGTTCCAATTGGGGTGACACCGAACAAAGTTCCGTAAGTTGATGCGAAATATACTATGCCATCAGCCCCGATGCTTGCCGAACCATTGATGGCACCACCAGCGTCAAAGGTCCACTTTAGAACTCCAGCAGATGTGAGGGCGTAAAGCTTGCTGTTGGTTGAACCAATATAGATTGTGCCGTCGGCTGAGATAGCAGGGGAAGATAGATCAATCGAGGATCCAGTGGCGTAAACCCATTTCTTGTTACCGTTTGCATCCAATGCATAGAGTGATCCATCGTTTGAACCGACATAGACTGTTCCATCGGACGCTACAGCAGGGGAGCCAGTGATGGACTTACCCGTGGGATAACTCCATTTCAAGTTGCCAGCCGAACCGAGAGCATAGATATTAGAATCCATTGAACCGATGTAGACCGTTCCATCCCCTGCAATAGCAGGAGAAGAAGTTGTAATAGAGTCGGTCGTCGCATAGGTCCAAATCAACGACCCATTTGAGCTCAAACAATAGACTTTGTTATCCAAACAACCGAAATAGATCCGGCCGGCCGCATCCAAATTGGGTGAGCTAAGAATTGCGTTGCCAGCGGCGAATCGCCATTTGAGAGTCCCATTGCGTGCGATCGCATACAGGTACCCATCTCCCGAGCCCACATAAACTGTTCCGTCCGAGCCGACTGCTGGTGATGACTGGATCGGTCCGCCAGTTCCAAAGCTCCATGCTTGAATTCCCTGAGAGTTAATGGCATACAGGAATGAATCCTGGGAACTCACATACACTGTTCCGTCCGCGCCAAGAGCAGCAGATGAGTTGATAGCCCCGCCTGTGGTCAACGACCATCTGAGCTTCCCATTATTGCCACCGCTGACTCCCAAACTCGAATTTGCCGTGTCGTGGTGATACTTGGGCCAAGCGGAAGAGCTTCCCAAGCTCCTCTGTTGAACTTGCTTGTACCCGCGTGACCCAGTGGGGCTTGACTCCTTGAATCTTTGGGCGCTTACGCTTACGAGTAAACATGCAATAAGGCTGAACAATAAAAGAGCTCTTTTCCAAACCATGGCCATCTCCATCATCCAAGGCAGGCAATTCAAATAGATTGCGCAATAAACAACGATATGGCATATGTAACGGAAACTTTTCGTGTGCTGACAGGAAAGCTAGAAGGATTTATCCAAGAAATCGCATTAATCCCACCCGTAAAAATACAACTAGCCCGAGAGTCATTGACCTCGGGCTAGTCTTTCGAACGGATTGAACTATTTGATGTGCAAGATGCCTTGCTTGATGAACTCGATCCAGATGAAATACATACGGTCAATCAAAAGCGAGAAGCGCATCATAACCGTGGTTCCAAATATTGCGCCAAAGCCAATCATCAGCAACCAACGTCCTGCCAGCGAGGCGTTTTTGATCACTTTGCTCTTTACATCAAAGCTAAAGAGGAAGTAGCTCAGAACGCAGAGGATGGTAAGGACGAAGATGAGATTATTGAGCGCCTCTGATCCATAAAGATCTCCCTTGACCGGACCTAGAGCAGGGTTCAGCGTGTTTGGATCAGGCTTGAAGAAGCCCGCAGTTGGGATAATCGACTTCATCGAACCGCTAATCTGCGGAATGTAGCGATTGGTCCATGCATTGAACTGCTGTCCAGAGTAAAAGCCCAATATGATGCCGATGGGAATGCGGCTCAGCCAGTTATGCTTCTTGCTAAAGACGGTGTACCCGAGTAAACCGACAGGCAAAAGCATAACGTACGGCCAATATCCCATCGCAGCCTGGTTTCCATCAGCGGCAGCTGAACCGAGCATCTTGTCCCACCACATAACCTTTAGGGTTTCAGTCCAAAGAGCAACCAAAGCCCAGCCAGAGGCTAACCCCAAGAATAAGTGTTCGAAGAATCTATAGAACTTGTTCTCGCGATACAGAATCGTATAGAGGCCGATCGTGGCGATCGCACCGACCGAAAGTGAAACTAACTCATGGTTGTATGACATTAGGCACCCTTCCTTTTTGCAAGAAACATTCCAACGTTGCCAGTGACAACCGCGAGGATTAACAAGAACAGTGCGAAGTGTAAGGACGGGTAATAAGCCATTCCTTTGCCCGTGTTCTGCATCCCAGGGAATCCTGGGATCACTTCCGTCGATTTCTCAGAGACGATCTTGTTTGGCCCCTCGACGTTCAGTCCATTTTCCATCAGAGTTTCCAGATCGTAGACCCCTTTCACACCGCCACAGAATCCTTTGATCTGTCCTGAAGCATAGTAGGTGGTGGTTTCTGGAACCATAACGCCTGTGACCATAAACATCATCGGGACCTTGGTGATTCGCTCCAACACCGTATTGGTTGTTGACGATGCGGTCACCACGATCAGGTACTTGAAGTCTGCTACGGACTTGATACCTTTAAGCACCGGGGACAAAGAAACATCTCTTGGAGCAGAATTCTCTGGCCAGTCCTTCTTTCCAGAGACTATCGAAACGAACTTATTATTGATGGCCGATGCGGTTCCCTCACCATTTGGGTAGTAACCCAGAACCAGATAGTCTTCAAATGGTTTGTAGCGATAACGTCCAGCTTTGGCCTCTTCGTCTGCGATCTTTCGAATCGTGTCGCGAGATACCTGTGGCGCCTGAGGATCAGCAATGGTGTAGACCACAAACTTAACCTTCTTTCGCATCAAGATACGGAGCAAAGCTTCCATCTCACCCATGCTCTCACCACGAGTGGAGTTCGTCCAATCTGACTCCACAAGGACGGTTGAACCTTCCGGGAGAGCCATTACATTCGTGAACATCTCTACACTGGCGTCAATCGGCTTATTGGGCAACTTAACTGGGAAGAATAGCGGAATAGCCGCCAGCATGAAAAGCACCAGGTACAAGACCGGCTTGGGAACCGATTGCAGCTTTTCTCCCAAAGATTTATTGGCAGCAGGATCAGTTATAGCCATTAGTTGCTCCCTCCTGTCTTTTCAAGATTGAGCCAAAGTCGTACGCCCATCGAGAGCAGTCCAATTCCAACACCGAAATCGATACCTCGAATGGCAGGAGTCTGAACGTTTGCCCTAAGCCATCGAGCGACGTTATCCAGCTTGAAGTTATTGCTCAAGTGCATCCCGTCAACTCCCTGAGCCCAGAAGTATTCAATAAGGCCCATCAAGCTGAGCATCACAATCAAAGCCGTAACCAACAAGATTGTCGCTTCAACTGATCGGGCTCGGAAAGCTCGGTAGGCGGCGGAAAGAATGTAGAACGCAACGATCGAGAACATCCCCGCATCCATGTTCTGGAGCAAGCCGTTAAAGAGCAAGTCCCGTCCAAATTGCCAGAAGGTCCAGCCAACGTAGCCGCTGCCTGCCATCTTTGCATTTGCTGGATCGAGTCGCATGTACCAGTCCACATAACCAAAGATGACCATGATGACCATGCCGGCGATCAGAACAACACTGAACTGCCAATCTCGCTGCTGCTTTCCAATTCGTCCCAAGTGAACTCGGAGCAAGGAGTAGATTCCAAGACCGATTAAGAACGCCGCGATAATGTTCGTCAGGTCCGCTACGACCGGCTGAGCATCGCTAAGCCAGAATGAAAATCCTTCAAGAACGTTTCGAGGCGCCTCATCCGGTTGTCGATTGATGGGCGTCGGGTAGATCCAGAACAAAACGTAGAAGAGACCAGAGAAGAACGTGACGGCAGTGATGACCCATCGCCGCAACTGGTTTGGCGTCTTAAATAGGGCAACAACAATGCCCGTGGAGACCAATAGACCAAGAATAATCTTGATAAAAAGCTCTCCCGAGCCGTTTTGGGCATTCCAAAAAGTCTTGGGTGCCAACTGTGCGAGAAGTTCCATTAGTTGTCACCTCCAGAACCCTTCGGAGGCATTTCGTCTGGTGAAAGCTTGGGGCGCTCGATCTTGATATCTTTCGCTGGGTCAGGATTGAGCCATCGAGACATTGTCGTGTCTCCCATATTGAATGGGCGAGGCTTTTTAAGTTGATCCACCTTCCCCTCTTTCCAAGCTTGAGTCACCTTATTGCTGCTACCACCCTTGAGCTGGATGGAGTTGCTCACAACACCCATCACAATCAGCCATGCAATCGCCAGCTTGCACCAGTCTTGACCGATCAAACTACCAACCAAAACCGGCTGGCGTGTGAGGAACGCGCTGGCTGCGTAAAATTCATCACCAATAAGCACGTAGTCGCATGCAGCGATAAAGAATGGAGTCTGAGTTAACTCAGTAGAGCTTGCTACCTGAATCGCGCCGACTGAGTTTGCAGTTTCGGCTAGGATCAGCGATTCTGCATAAAACTCTCCCATGAAGAATGTTGCGGCAGCCTGCTCTCGCAGGATAAGCCCAGCGACACCAGCGGCAAAGGCAAACTGGCGATCTGAGATGAACCGTACTGAGTCCACATCGTATCGATCAATCAATCCTTCTTCTTGGTAAACGTCTCGAATAATCTCTTGAGCTACCGTAAAGGTTGAAGCGTTGTAGCAGCAAACCAAGATCGGGTTGGCAAACCGGGCGGCAATACGACTGACATGCGCGAAGATATTGATCGCTTGCATTGTCTTGGCATTAACCGCAGTATCGGTAAGTCCCGGCACCATTAAGACCGGGCGCCCCATTTCAGTCGCGCGTCCCACTGCTTCATCGATCGCATTCAATCCGGCAATTCGCCTGATGAAAAGATCCTTCACACCGTGAGCACGGAGGATGTTGAACAAGACCACTGTCACCATAAAAAGGGTGATCAAGATCGATATCCAACCATTGTCGAGATAGTTCTGACCCATGTATTAGTCCTTAGCCGCAGGCTTCTTCGTCGTCTGCTCTATCCTTTGGAGCAGCTTCTCGACGTTCTCTCGCTTTTGAAAAAGTCGGCTGTAATCGTTGACAAAATCGAACCCAAAAAACGGAACCATGAATGGTGCGAATACTAGAGATAAGTTGGCCCCAACCGAACTGAGAGGCTTGTTCATCTCCAAGGCTAGGATGGCAGGGACTTGCATCCCGCGCCGGGCAATTTCCCCCGCAGCCTTGTCGATCAAGGCATCAGTCTCCTCTTCGGAGAGTTCAGTGGACCACATCGATGTTGCTGAGTTTCCCATAAGTTAAAACCGCCTCTTCGATTGCTTCCCTATTGCCATCACCGTATCGTAGGTAGACACCTCGAAATGAGTCCATTGCGCCAGCAGATTCCAACGGAGACAGCTTGATTCCACCTTCATCTCTCCAAACCCGCTTGACATCTGACCATTCTATAACTGAGTAACTGGCTCCGGTCCTTACTGATGCTTTCTTTTCATCCAGCGTAAAAACACTTCCCAGCCAGAACTCTGCAGTTGATCCGAAAATAATAGCAAAACCGATCAAACCTAGGGCGATGTTTTTAAAAAGAAATTCACCGATCAGGAATGCTGCGACTGCTGCCGCAACAATCCCGAATACCTTGTGGGGTGCCCTATCCGACAGACGAACACGCCACCGAAAAGGTGTTTCCATTTCTCGATCAGATTCAGCTGGATTAGCGCCAAGCATCAAAGAGCTCACTGACAGATTCGTTCAGATGTATCCTGCGAATCGCGTCTGCGATCAATGGGGCCGATGGCAGGGTAGTAATCTTGGAATAGCCGGCATTTAAGTTATCTGGAATCGTATCCAACACCACGATTTCCGAGAGGCAACTATCCTGAAGTCTTTCGCGCGCATCCAGGCTAAAAACTGCATGCGTTGAGCAGGCGATCACTTCCCTTGCTCCTCGATCCATCAAGGCTTGAGCCCCGCCAACAATGGAGCCACCTGTATCGATCATATCGTCGATCATGATGCACTTCTTTCCAACAAAGTCACCCACGATCTCAACTACTTCCACCACATTCGGTTCTGGTCGCCTCTTGGCGATAACCACGAATGGACAATTCAGCATTTCAGCCAGCGCCTTGGCTCGTTTGACGCCGGAAACGTCTGGACTAACCACGACCACATCTTTATCGTTGTGGAATCCACGATCGTAGAAGTAGCGTCCCAGAAGGGGCCCACCATATAGGTGATCTACCGGCACGTTGAAGAAACCCTGAATCTGCTCGGCGTGAAGGTCAATCGCTACGATTCGATCGGCACCCGCATTTTCCAGAAAGTTGGCGACCATTCGAGCAGTGATCGGCTCACGTGGCTTAATTTTTTTATCCTGTCGGGCGTAGCCGTAATACGGCATAACCACAGTGATCCGGCGAGCCGAAGCTCTTCGAAAAGCATCCAACATGATGAAGAGCTCCATCAAATTGTCATTGGTTGGAGCACATGTGGGCTGGAGAATAAAGATCTCATTTCCTCGAGCACTCTCATCAATCATGATGCGAATTTCGCCGTCCGCAAATTCGGTAGTAGTCATACGGCCCAATTCAATTCCGAGCTCTTCGGCGACTCTTGCCCCAAGAGCAGGATGGGCCCTGCCACAAAACAACTTCATGCCGTTTAATGCGGCATTCTTTAGTGGCTGGCTGATTTTGCGCCTCCACGTCTCTTTGCTGCCCAATCTTCTTTGGTGACTTGGCGTGCACGGCCAAATGCTCCGGCATCGGCTGGAACATCTTCAGTAATAACGGAACCTGCCGCAACGAATGCGCCATCCCCAATCGTGACTGGAGCTACAAGGGTCGAGTTTGAGCCAACAAAGGCGCTGTCGCCGATGATTGTCTTGCTCTTGTTGGTGCCGTCATAGTTACAGGTAATCGTTCCTGCACCAAGGTTGGCATCTGCTCCCACTGAAGCATCTCCGATGTAAGCCAGATGATTTGCCTTTGCGCCCGGTCCAAAGGTAGCGTTCTTAACTTCAACGAAGTTACCCACCTTCGCACCTTCACCGATCTTGGCTTTTGGCCTGAGGTGACCATAAGGACCAACCCATGCGTTATTGCAAACCTCGGCACGATCTACATAGCTGGCGATGACTGAAGCTCCGTCACTGATCACACTGTTCTCAATTCGCGAATAGGGTCCAATTCGACAATATCTTCCGATTTTGGTTTTTCCAACCAAGACCGAGCCCGATTCGATGACAGTATCTCCACCAACTTCCACATCAATTCCGATGGAAATTGTGTCGATATCGAGAAGAGTGACTCCATTAACCGCATGCTTCTTAAGGATGCGCCGGTTCATCTCTTTGGCGGCAAGAGCGAGTTGCCAACGATCGTTGACACCGACAATAACATCAGGATCATCGTAAACCTTGGCCGAGAGCTTCCCACCCTCCTGTTGAACCGCATCGATGACGTCGGTCAAGTAATACTCACCTTGGGCATTGTTGTTGTTCAGAGTCGGAAGGATTCTGAGCAATGTCGGACAATCAAAGCAGTAGAGTGCGACATTGATCTCCTTGATCTTCTTTTCATCAGGGTTACAATCCTTGTCTTCGACAATCTTGATTGGATCACCACTCGGCCCTCGGACTATCCTCCCATACCCTCTGGGGTCGTCCAGGAGGCTCGATGAAAGGGTCACCAGTGCCTGACTTGCTGTATGCGCCTCGATCAGTTGGGTGAAAGTATCAGCCTGGAGTAAAGGTGTGTCTCCTGCTGCCACGATCACGGGTCCGCTATGACCTTCAAGCAATGGTGCTGCCATCTTTGCGGCATGGCCTGTCCCATGTTGTTCATGCTGCCATGCGTAGTCGTAATCGTCACCCAGTGCTTGCTGAATCAAATCGCCACCATGTCCGATGACGATAATCGGTCGAGCGATTCCAGCCGCCTTCATGGCCCTTGCCACGTGTTCCACCATCGGAATATCGCAGATGCGATGAAGTCCCTTGGGGAGTTCCGATTTCATTCGTGTACCCTTGCCTGCCGCGAGGATAATGCCAGCGATCGAAGAGGAGTTCATATCAAGTCCGTCCTTAATTGAGGTTTTCGTTAAGGACGAACCATTGTGCCTGTTTATGGGCTTAAGGGACAAGGGCCACGGCGGAAGGGGCGGAAAGGTTGGCAGGGTGAGAATGGGCGGAAGGGGAAGAAAGCCAGAAGGCCAATGTAAATTCCCGAGCGTCTAATGTAGCGCTGAAAGCGCGACCTCATCCAGCCCTGGGTGACTGAAAGGAACCCAGGGTAAGGACGCCACCCAACTTGGAGCCCTGTAAGTGGCGACATCAACAATTCTCAAAATAACACTGGGCAACTCGGAACAAACATCCTCGTTGACCAGTGGCACTCAAGGTCCATAGCGTATGCAGCAATTTCGATTCACTTGGAACCAGGAGAACAATGAAACTCATTTCTGTCCAATGGCCTTAGTCCGGTATCGAGCTTGACCTGCTTGCCGCGAAGGCAAACAAGAATAGAAGCCAAGCGGGAATGCCTGAGTGCCAGGGCGTCTAAGAGCTAACCCACTGACTTACCAGTAGACCAACCGTCATCAACAGGAGCAGAATAGAACCAATGCCGCTTCATGTCCTTGATCATCCGCTAGCTGGCCACCTCCTCTCGGAACTCCGAGACAAAAACACCCGCCCTGAGCGATTTCGTGTCTTGGCTGATAATCTCACGACGCTTCTGGTCCTTGAAGCAACCACCCAGATTCGAACCAGGGAGGCAGAAATCGAAACGCCAATACAAGGCACCAAGGTTAAGGTGCTGGATCAAGCTTTGGCAGTAGTTCCGATTTTAAGAGCAGGACTCGGTATGTTGGATCCGACCCTCCGCCTCTTTCCTGAAGTCGCCGTCGGATATATTGGACTGGAAAGATGTGAAGAGACTGCCGTCGCTCGTAGCTACTACAGCAAACTGCCCAAACTAACCGACAAATACACGCTTTGCGTCGACCCCATGCTTGCAACGGGTGGATCAGCGGCCCAAGCGATCAGCCTCATAAAGGCGCACGGAGCTACTCAAATTACGATGGTCAGCATTGTGTCAGCACCAGAAGGTGTCGCCTTCCTGCAATCCAAGCATCCGGAGATCTTGATCGTCACTGCCGCAATTGATGAGGGATTGAACGATAAGAAATATATCGTCCCCGGACTGGGCGACTTCGGCGACCGACTCTACGGAACACCTTAAGACAAATTAAAAGGGCCCTCAGATTTGAGGGCCCTGGCTCAACAGGAGGTGCTGACACGGCTGGCACGTCTTAGTTCGATCTATGATTGGCACTGCGCCATTGCAGCCAGAGATCACAACCGACTTGGGATATGCCCCCTTTTAGACCACAAAGGCAAGTGTCATGGCGCTCTGAACAGAACATCATCGTCCCGTCTTCACTTCCGGCGCGAACCGGCGTCGTACGCGCGCATCCGACTCTCACTGCGTCTACGGGGTTAGCTGTCGGGTTCGGGCCAAGAGTTACCCTAGAAAGTCATTCAACCTTCATTCACCCCTAAGTTACGGTTCCCCCGTTCTCCTTTTGGGAAATTCGACGTTGGCTTTGCAGCCTCAGAAGTAGTGTAACACGGTTTGCTTTGGACCGTGTGTTGATTCGAAACCAATATCAAGATTTTATAAGGCCATGGGCCTGTTGTCTGAATTGAATATCCAAGTGCCTATCCGAGCGAGGAACATGGCCCGCTCGGTATCATAGACCCAATGGCAATCCTCGTGGACAAAGACACGCGCGTAGTCGTGTGCGGAATGACTGGAAAGGAGGGTGGCTTCCACTCTCAACAGATGATTGAGTACGGCACCAATATCGTTGCAGGTGTCACACCTGGCAAGGGTGGAACCGAGCATTTGGGCCGACCCATCTTCGACACCGTTGAAGAAGCGGTAAAAGCAACCGGTGCAACCGCATCCATCATCTTCGTCCCTGGTCCGTACGCTGCAGACTCCGTGCTGGAGTGCGAATCAGCTGGTTTGCCCTTCGTGACTCTCATCAGCGACTGGATTCCGATCCACGATGAAATCCGAATGGTCAATCGCATTCGCTCGAACGGTACGACAAGATTGCTTGGCGGAAACTGCGCTGGCATCATCACTCCCGGCGAGTGCAAGATGGGAATCATGCCCGGCAACATTTTCATGCCTGGTGATGTGGGCCTCGTTTCTCGAAGTGGCACCTTAACTTACGAAATCGTTTGGGAAATGACCAGGGCTGGATTCGGTCAGACCACTTGCGTTGGAATTGGTGGCGACCCGCTCCCTGGCACGCGATTCGTAGAAGTCATGGAGATGTTCGAAGCTGATCCCAAGACCAAGGCGGTTGTTATGATCGGTGAAATTGGTGGATCGGACGAAGAAACCGCTTGTGAATTCGTCAAGACAATGTCCAAGCCGGTTGTCGGTTTCATTTCCGGTCGAACCGCACCTCCTGGAAAGCGAATGGGCCATGCAGGCGCGATTATTTCAGGAAACACAGGAACTCCTCAGTCCAAGGTCAATGCCCTACTGGAAGCGGGTGCGCAGGTTGCCGATCGAACCAGCGATGTCCCTTCTCTGCTCGCCAAAGCCATGGCGACTCTTTAAGGATTCGGCCTAACCAAGTCCACAAGAGCGAGGTCCATCACTTGGACCTCGCTTTTTTTGTTTATCATCTAGCTATCCAACTTCCCATGAGCGATTCCCCAGATCCATCGCGCTACTTCGACAATGCGGCGACCACGCCGCTCGATCCTCGGGTGTTACGAGAGATGCTTCCCTTTCTTGAAGGAGACTTTGGAAACGCACACTCGCTTCACAGTTTTGGACAACGTGCCCGACATGCGGTAGATCTGGCCCGTGAGAGAGTCGCGCGTTTGATCCAAGCTGAAGATCCAAGTCAGATCACCTTTAATTCGGGTGCCACCGAAGGAAACAACACTGTCATTCGTTCGGCTGGCGATGCCAGTGTCAGTCCATTTGAGCACAGTTCGGTCAGGGAAACGGCAGAGCTCATGGGCTTCAGCTACCTAGAGAACCAAGGTTTAGAACTGCTACCTCCCTGCCGAAGACCTGAGCTCATTAGTTTGATGGCTGTAAACAACGAGATCGGGACAATTTGGAATCCAGGGACGTTGTCTCGAGCAGCCGACGCAATTCATTCCGACATCACTCAAGCAGCTGGAAAAATACCTTGCAGTCTTGATGGGATTGAATACGCCACTTTCAGTGCCCACAAATTCTACGGTCCCAAAGGGATTGGTGCCCTGTATTGCCGATCCTTCCCTCCCAAACCGCTCCTCACAGGTGGAGAACAGGAAAATGGCATTCGTAGCGGGACATTGAATGTTCCCGGCATTGTCGGCATGGGGGGCGCGGCCCTTCTGGCTTACGATGAAATGGATGCAAACTTAGCGCATGCACAGAAACTCCGCAGCATCATCTTGGATGGACTTGAAGGGTTGTCTGACTGGCAAGCTCAAGGAGGTCAACAGGTCTCTCCCTATATCCTCTCTTTAAGTTTCGCCAGCATTGAAGGAGAGACGTTGGTGGTTGAGTTGGACCGCTTGGGTTTTGCAATATCCAGTGGAGCCGCATGCAGTTCTCGTAGCACGGAGCCCAGTCACGTGCTCACTGCCTTAAATTTGCCTAAAACTTGGCTCCGAGGGACTGTTCGGGTCAGTTTTGGCCGCTTCTGTTCAGCAGAATCGGCTCAAATCCTGTCACAATCTATAAGACTCGTGGTGGAAAGGCTGCGTAGTATGAAATAAAACGTTGGTTTTCGCAACGAATTATGCGAAAAAACACGTCAATAAGAGCTAGTTAGCACAACGTGCAGCCCAATTTGAAGGCCATTGAGTAACCGAGGCCTCCAGTCTAGAGATCCATCTCCTTGACATAGGCGTCCGACTGTGTTAATGTGGTTCGCTGGGCAGTGACGCCCGCGCATCATAAAATTGAATATTTGGACTCGACAACTAGACGATTTCACCCTCAACTCGCCGATGAGTAGATGGGATAGAAGTGTCTCACGACATGGAAGTTCTCCGCGAACTTCGGAGGTTTATACAGCATGCCAGCAGAAAATGGGTTAGCCACACAGCCACGCCGAGGACGGGCCATCACCGTTCGGACGCCTGGTCGTCACTCCTATATGGAGGCTGGGGCTGCCCCTGTTTTGGATGATCCGTCTGCCGAGCCAGCTGATGACGATTTGCTTGAATTGGATGCCGCCGATGAGGATCTTGACGAATCTGGTGAAGAACGCCCAGTTCCGGATGACTCGGAAGAGTTGGAAATGTGGATGCGACAAACTCGTCGCGCACAGCTCCTGACACCGGAACAAGAAGTTGATTTAGCTCGGAAGGTCCAGGCAGGCGACATGTACGCCAAAAAGGTTCTGATTGAATCCAATCTCCGATTGGTCGTCAGTATCGCCAAGAAGTACAACGCCCGTGGCATCCCGCTCGCTGACCTGATCCAAGAAGGAAATCTAGGTCTCATTCGCGCAGTTGAGAAATTCGACTGGAGGAAAGGATTCCGTTTCAGCACGTACGCAACTTGGTGGATTCGCCGCGCAATCGCACGAGCCATTATCAATCAGGGCCGCACAATCCGCATTCCTGTTTACGTCGCTGAACTGATCAATAAGGTGGTCAAAACGGCATCACGACTTCAGCAAGAGCTCCAACGCGAACCAACTGAAGAAGAGATCAGCCGAGAAGTTGGACTATCAATCGATCGCGTTCGTGAAATGATGCGCGTAGCGGTTGAGCCGATTTCGTTGGAAACACCAGTCGGTGAGAAGGACAACAGTTCAATCGGTGACTTCGTACAGAGCCAGAATATGCCCTCCCCCGGTGACGTCACTTGGACGCTCATCCGAAGAGAGGAAATCGATGGCATCTTGGGTCGTCTTACATCCCGTGAGCGAGACGTCGTCAGACTTCGCTTTGGTTTGGACGATGGCCGTTCGCGTACCTTGGAAGAGGTTGGAAGCGAATTGAATGTCACTCGAGAGCGCGTTCGACAGATCGAACTTCGAGCAATGAAGAAGCTCCGCCACATTGGCCAAGAGCTGAGTTCTCAGGGCTTCACGATTACTCCGAATCCTCAGTAAGGATTGGGAGTAGAAAACAGAAAGGGCCAAGATCGAATGATCTTGGCCCTTTCTGATTTTTGGGCAGTGCGTCAAACTGGTCTTCAGAGTTACCCAATGCCAGTAACGCATCTCATATCCAGCGAGCCACAAGCTCACACGATCCGACGAGGGAGCAACGGACTGACGCGGGTCGTGACCTCATAATTGATCGTTCCCAATCGTAGAGCAATCTCTTCGGCAGTGATCAGGTCATCTCCTTGATCTCCCAACAGAACCACTTCATCTTCTGGTTTGGCTTCTGGCACAGCGGACAAATCGATCGCGAACATATTCATCGCCACACGACCAAGAACCGAGCATCGGACTCCACGAACCAAGACTTCTCCACTACTGGATAATCCTCGATCGTATCCATCCGCATATCCTTGGGGCACGATGCCGATTCGCATTTCACGAGGTGTGATATAGGTCAAGCCATACCCAACTGGATGTCGAGCCGGCAGAACCTTTACTTGCGCCAAATGGCTAACCCATCGCATCACTGGCCGCAATTCCAGGTCCGAATGTGTTCGGGAAAGAGATGCCGAAGGATACATTCCGTAAATACCCAACCCGACTCGCACCATGTGGTTCCCTTGTTCTACGGTCATAAGGCCCGATGTGGCAGAAATATGCCGATGCGTGCCTTGTAATCCAGCACCGGACAATGCTGCTACGGCGTCATCAAAAGCTTCCAACTGCCTCTGGGCATGTCCCAAATCTGTAGTGTCCTCAATATTCGCGAAGTGTGCATACACGGATGTGATCTCAATGCCAGCGTGAGGCTTCAAGGCATCAATGAATGCTGGAATGTCCTTTGGTAACAAACCCTGTCGTCCGAGCAGAGCATCCACTTTGAGGTGAACTTTGGCACGAATTCCGACCTGCTTGGCAGCCTGTGAAATCGCCCCCAAACGTTCAGTGTCATAAACCGCCAATTCACCCCCAAGGTGGATCGCTTCCGAGACATCTGCGGCACGGACGTATCCAAGAACCAGAATGGGATGGTCAGTCAACGAGCGAACAATCCTCAGTTCCTCGATGTCATCCACTTGGAACGCATCAACTAGGGGATGCAAGTGCTGAACGAGGTCGGACACGCCGTGACCGTAAGCATTCCCCTTGACGACCGCAGCAAATTGAGTCCCCGGTTTGCAAAGTTGCCGGAGAACCTTTGCGTTATGCGTTAGAGCGCTGGATCGAATCTGCACTTCGGACAGGTTCATGAGATCGTCACCTTCTCCAAGACGATTTCATCACCAGCAAGGGATCGAGCGAATTCCTGACATCCTGGTGTGATATCGGTGACATGAAACTGCCTCTGCCCAGTCTTTCCAAGCAACGATTCAATCTCTGGATGGCGTTCAAGGTAATCAGCGACCTTATCAGGGATCACCTCATCTTGAGAGACCACCGAAATTGCCAACTGTCGCCGCACCTCATCTTTGATCAAACAGTAATGCGTACATCCCAAAACAAGCGACTGAATTCCATTGTCCAAGAGAGGTTTTAGGTAATCGCTCAAGATCGGCTCCAGATAGACACGACCATTGTTCTCTATTAGGGGCACCAAGAGTGGAGCCGCGACTTGATGGACTCTTACGCCATCTCGCTGACGGCATAGTTCTCGAACGTATGCTCCTGATTCAACTGTGCTGGCAGTAGCCAAAACCCCGACGGACTCCACATCCTCCTTTTCAAACACGGCCTCTGCAGCCGGAATGATCATCCCCAGAACTCTTCGATCTGGATAATTGGCAGGGAGATATTCCTGTTGGCTCTTGCGCAGGGCCTCAGCCGAAGCGGTATTGCATGCCAAGATCACCAATTGGCAATCGTTTTGAAACAGGTAGCTGAGTGCTTCAGCGGTGAACTCGTGAATCGTTTCTTGAGAGCGTCCTCCGTAAGGAACACGCTTGGTATCCCCAAGGTAGAGGTAGTCATATTCCGGCAACCGGGCCATGATCGCATGGGCAATCGCTAACCCTCCAAGCCCTGAATCAAAGACTCCAATTTTCATGGGTGTGTGACCAACCTCTGAAGGGCTCTTTCGAAAGCAATCTCGATTCCCTGGCTTGTCCAAATGACTGGCTCCAAGTGATCTGCGTTGAGGATAACAGATGCTGGTTCAACCAAGGGTTCCCCATTTGGAACGCTTGCTTGCAGCAAGACCGCTCGCTCAGTCAGTCTCAGGGCGCATCCACAAATCTTGCGACCAGTTTCCTGATCCACGATGTCATTGGGAGAAGAGAACGCAAAACAATCGCCGGAATGAACGCCCTTCCCTGAGAACTCAGTGTCTTCTGCAAGGGCCGCATTCAATCCACAAGCACTGAGAGCCTCAACAATTGGGGAAACCGCAACTCGATAAATCGCTTTAATGCTTCGGTGGTTGGTCGCTTCGATCAGAGACAACGGAATCGCGCACCCGATGGTGACATCATGACCATGCAAGACCGCCTTGCCACCAGTTGGACGCCGAACCCACTGAACCTGGTCTGGTTGAACGATATCTCTCTCAACCGATTGGAATCTGCCAACTGAGACCCAAACCCCGTCCCAACTATATATGCGACCACCCACAGAACCCTGTTCAGCAGCATCCAAGAGGGCAGAATCCCTCGCCATGTTCGTGAACCCGTCTTGCGGAGGCTCTCTCAATACACGAATCGACTGGGGCTCGCCTATCACAAATGTGAGTTTACTTGTTTGAGATGTCAGTTCCTCAGTCGATAATGGCTTGTCCCTGCTCCCACGAATCACCAATATTGCTCTCGACATGCCCATCAAATCGGCTTCTACGCATAGGAATGATCACAGTATTTCCCCTTTTAGTGGACTGAACATCATTCCACGTTTCCCATGGCGTTGGCCAAACGAGTAATAGAAAGAGGACAATGGCACAACCTATAGAAGCGCTCAGCAGAAGATTCCTTTGAAAGCTATTCACGGTAGTGAGTGCCAGAAGACCCCAAAATGGTTCACGCACCATTCAAGGCGCTATACCTACAGCCTCATACGCAAACCAATCTGGGCCCTTTCCCAGCGATCCGTTTCGGCTGACGCACCCTTCCCCACGATGTTCCCAGCAGTCTGGGAACATCGCAGGGACGGGCATCAATTGGCGGCCATCGAGTATTTAGCTCGACGGGCTCCAGCGCACGTCAAGATTCTTGACCGCCATCGTTTCGTCAAGTCGTCCGACAATCTGATTCGAAGGTGCATCATGGAGTAAGTCAGGATTCTCAACCGCTTCTCGACAGATTTCGATCAAAGCGTCGCAGAACTGATCCAAAGTTTCCTTGGTCTCAGTTTCCGTAGGTTCGATCATGAAACACTCTGGAACAATTAATGGGAAGTAGTTCGTAGGCGGATGGAAGCCGTAGTCGATCAGTCGCTTGCTGATATCGAGGGCGCGGACTCCATTCTCTTTCTTATACTTCTCTGCCGTCAGAATGCACTCGTGCATGCATGGACGATCGTGAGCAGGTGGCAAAACATCTTTCAATCGCTCTCGAACATAATTTGCATTCAAGACTGCATGGCGTGAAATGTCAGCCATCTTCTCTTTGCCGAAAGCTCTCAGATAAGTGTAAGCACGTACTTCCATCAGGAACTGCCCGAAGAATCCGCTCACTCGTCCAATCGACTGAGATCGATCGTAGTCAGCAACGACCTTGCCAGAAGACCTTCGAATGACCGGCACTGGCAGGTATGGCTCCAGATGGCTCTTTAGGCCGATAGCTCCGCAACCAGGTCCACCGCCACCGTGAGGAGTGGAGAAGGTCTTGTGCAGGTTCAAGTGCATACAGTCGAAGCCATGATCGCCGGGTCGGGTTGTGCCAACCATAGCGTTCATGTTGGCTCCATCGCAGAACACCTGAGCGCCCACGGCGTGGACCATCTGACAGATCTTCTCAATGTTCGGCTCGAAAAGGCCCAAGGTCGACGGGTTCGTCAGCATCAATGCAGCAACTGTGCCATCAAGCGCCTTTTCTAGTGCTTCAAGGTCAGTATTGCCCTCAGCATTCGTAGGAATCGGCTTGACATCGTAGCCACATCGAGCAGCAGATGCCGGATTCGTTCCATGAGCCGAGTCAGGAACGAGAACGATTCGACGTGCCTCACCTTCTCCCCGAGCCTCAAAGAAGGCCTTGATGAGCATGAGACAGGTCATCTCACCATGGGCACCGGCAAGAGGCTGCAAAGTGATTTCATCAAAGCCTGTGATCTCGCAAAGCATCTCCTGAACTCCCATAAGGACTTCAAGAGCACCATCCAAAGTCTCAATGGGCTGAAGTGGGTGCAACTGAGTGAAACCAGGTAACCCTGCCGTCTTCTCATTGATCTTCGGGTTGTATTTCATCGTGCAGCTTCCAAGCGGATAGAAGCCAGTTTCGATGCCGAAGTTGATTTGGCTCAGATTGGTGAAATGGCGAAGCAGCTCTAACTCCCCGATTTCGGGCAAGCGCAGTTCTTCTCTCATTTCTCCCAAAACGGAGTTAAGGTCGACTTCAGGAGTGTCGGCGACGGGAAGATTACATCCAACTCGCCCAGCGCTCGACTGTTCAAAAATCAGTCGTGGCTCGGGCATTCTCTTCATTCGGTGGGATCCTACTACGCTCATGCCAGCACCTCCTTGAGTTGGGAAGCAAATTGGTCGATTTCAGCCTTGGTTCTCATTTCTGTCACTGCAACCAGCAAGCTGTTTTCCATTCCAGAGTAGTACTCTCCAAGGGGCAATCCAGCTAGGATGCCACCCTTTAGGAGCGCATCTCGAACTTCAACCGCGTTCTTGGGTAGGTCTAAAACGAACTCGTCAAAAACCTTGCCGTTATATCTGAGTTTTGCTCCGGCAGCAGTCAGTTGCTGAATTGCGTATTGCGTGTTCTGGACACTTGATTTGGCGACCGACTGCATGCCGTTCTTGCCGAGGGCAATCATGTAGACCGTCGCAGATAGTGCCATCAGAGCTTCATTCGTACAGATATTGGACGTAGCCTTCTCGCGCCGAATATCTTGCTCTCGAGTTCTGAGCGTCATTACATAGCCTGGCTTGTCGCCATGAGCCTCTTTGGTCTTGCCAACAATTCGACCGGGAATCTGACGAATCAAAGACTTCTTGCAGGTGAACAGTCCAACCATCGGACCACCCAACCCCATGGCAACACCCATTGGCTGCCCTTCGCCAACAACGATATCGGCACCGAATGAACCAGGTGCCTTCAAGAGTGCACAAGCGATTGGATC
>Ga0164296_1000983_pt1 | contig 32052 bp, 29 predicted proteins | sample GEODES057metaG_FD_113533 | JGI IMG/M metagenome (GOLD analysis project Ga0164296, IMG submission 113533) | Dystrophic lake water microbial communities from Trout Bog Lake, Wisconsin, USA - GEODES057 metaG | ecosystem: Environmental > Aquatic > Freshwater > Lake | place: USA: Trout Bog Lake...
CGGCCTCGGCTTCCTCAGGCGTCCAGGCCACGTAGCCGTCGAGAACCGCGACGCCGTAGCGTTTGAGCAGTTCCTTGCCCTGATATTCGTGGATGTTCATCGCCGGATCCTTACAGCGTGATCAAAGAAATCCGGCCCCTTTTGGGGGCCGGAGCGGAAAACTTAACCAATCAGTTTGCGCGAGGCGTCGATCAACTCTTGCACCGCGGCGCAGGACTTATCGAAGGCCGCTTTTTCGGTTGTGTTGAGTTCGATCTCGACGATCTTCTCAACGCCGCCAGCGCCGATCACAACCGGCACGCCGACGTAAAGGCCGTCGATACCATACTGACCGGTGAGGTAGGCAGCGCAGGGCAGAACGCGCTTCTTATCTTTCAGGTAAGCCTCGGCCATCGCGATGGCGCTGGCGGCCGGGGCGTAGAACGCGGACCCACGCTCCAGCAGCTTGACGATCTCACCGCCGCCATTGGCGGTGCGGTCGCAGATTGCGTCGATCTTTTCCTGTGTCGTCCAACCCATCTTGATCAGGTCGGGGACCGGAATGCCGGCAACGGTAGAGTAGCGGGTCAATGGCACCATCGTGTCGCCATGGCCACCCAACACAAACGCCGTCACGTCTTCGACGGACACGTTGAATTCCTGCGCCAGGAACAGACGGAAGCGCGAGCTATCCAACACGCCGGCCATGCCGACGACCTTGTTCGCCGGCAAGCCGGACTTTTCCTTCATCACCCACACCATCGCATCAAGCGGATTGGTGATGCAGATCACGAATGCATCGGGGCAATGGGTTTTGATGCCTTCGGCAACCTGCGCGATAACGCCGGCATTCTTGCCGATCAAATCGTCGCGGGACATGCCCGGCGTGCGGGGGAAGCCGGCCGTGACGATGACAACATCTGAACCAGCGATGGCTGAATAATCCGAGCCACCCGTCATGTGCGAGTCAAAGCCGTCCACCGGGCCAGACTGCATAATGTCGAGCGCCTTGCCAGCCGCAACGCCGCCAAACACGTCGAACAGCGTGACGTCGCCAAGTTCCTTGAGCCCGATCAAATGGGCAAGCGTTCCACCAATATTGCCGGCGCCGATCAGCGCTATTTTGTTGCGGGCCATGAGCCAGATCCTTCGTATTGCAGCGCGGCGTAGCTAGCGGATTGCCTCAAGGCCGGCAAGGCACGTGTTGCAGCGCGCCATCGCGCGATCCGGATGGACTTAAAATATACACTATAACAATAGGTTAATAGGAAATAATCCAGACAATTTCAGGCACCAGACACACCGGCGCCTGATCCACCGCCTGCAATCAGACCCGCTTGATCCCCCAAAATACCGGAAAACCGTCAATCATGCCCTCCAGGTTGCTCTGCCATGCGGTAGGCTGGAACCACTGGCCGATGGGAATATGTGGCACATCGATCCACCATTGCCGCTGGATCGCCTGCGCGATGCGCTTTTGATCGGCCAGCGCCGTGGCATCCATCCACTGCGCTTGTAGCGCTAGGATCGCCGGGCTGCTGGCCCAGCCAAACCACCCGGTCTCGCCGCTCAGGCGGAAAGCGTTGCCCGTCGGCGTCTGCAAGTCCAAGCCCGACAGCGTGGTGAACAGGCCGCTCCATCCGCCTTTATCGGTGGGTTGCCGGTTTTCGCGCCGCGAGACGGCGGATCCCCAATCGACGGCTTGGTAATCGACCTTCATCCCAGCATCCTGCAGCGCCGCCGCCCCAACGTCGCCCATGGCCTTGCGATAGGGCGAGTCGGTCGCGACCAGCATTGCCACCGTCTCATTGGCATAGCCCGCGTCCCGCAACGCCGCCTTCACCTTTGCCATGTCCCGAGGTGCGGTCATCACCTCGATACCGACATCATTGGCCAAGTCCGTACCCGGACAGAAGACGCCAACGCCGGTGCGGCTCATGGCCGGGTCGTCACCGGCGATAGCCACCATGAAATCCTTCTGCTCCAACGCACCCAGGATGGCGCGCCTGACGCCGGGGTTATCGAATGGTTTTTGCAGGCAATTCATTTTCAAGAATCCGATCACGCCAGTCGGATCCTTGATTTCGACACGGATGAAGCTTTGCCGACGCAGCAGGGGCATCAGATCGGCGGTGGGGATTTCCCACCAGTCATTCTCTTTTGCCTGGAGCGAACTGGCAGCGGTGCCATCGTCGGGGATCGTAATCCACTCGACGCGATCGAAATGGACCACCTTCGGACCGGCGGTCCAGCCCTTACCGCCGCCATCGCGCGGAACATAGCCATCAAACCGCTCATAGACCGCGCGTGCCCCTGACACCCGCTCATCCGCCTTGAAGCGGAAGGGGCCGCTACCAACAATATCCGGCAGTTGCTTGAACGGATCATAAGCAGCCAGCCGCTCCGGCATCATCGCGCAGGCCGGTGTCGCTGTCTTGCCAAGCGCGTAGGCCAGCCGGGGGAAGGGTCGCTTGAGCCGGAATCGGATCGTGCGATCATTGGGCGCCGAGAGTTCATCGGTCACCTTCATCAGCGCGCCACCCAAGCCGTCCCGCGCCGCCCAGCGTCGGATCGATGCCACGCAATCACGCGCCAGCACTTTTTGGCCATCATGGAAGACCAAGCCATCGCGCAGGGTCAGATCCCAGCGCAACCCGTCATCCTCGACCACGTAGCCAGCCAGCATCTGCGGCTGGATCTGGTAGTTTTCATCCATGCCGAACAGCGTGTCGAACACCATGTAGGCGTGGTTCCGGGTAACATAGGGCGTCGACCATGTGGGATCGATGACGGCCAAGTCGGCTTGCGGGATAAAACGCAGCGTGCGAGCAGACTCGGCACGGGCGATCGCGGGCATGGCCAGCGCACCAACCAGCGCCTGACGGCGGGTGAGCATCATGTTTCCTCCTGTTGCTGCCCTTATAACCCGCTTTCCGCCCTTATCCATGCCTTGCGGGAACGCTCGTCGCACGGCATCAACGCAGTCATGAGCGAGCAGCCACCGAAACTTCGTATCCGCGGCCTCAGTAAGGCCTTCGGCGACAAGCGCGTGCTGGATGGTGTGGACCTGGATGTCCCGACCGGCACCTCATTGGTGGTGATCGGCGGATCGGGGTCCGGCAAGTCAGTGCTGCTGAAGTGCATCCTCGGGCTCATCGAGCCCGATGAAGGCACGATCGAGATCGACGGCAAGGACATCTTGCGCATGACGCCGGAAGAGCGGGCGGCGGCACGGGCCCGTATCGGCATGCTGTTCCAGAACGGCGCGCTCTTTGACAGCCTGCCTGTGTGGGAAAATGTCGCCTTTGGGCTTCTTGCCCGCCGCACTGTGTCGCGCGCCGAAGCAAGAGAGAAAGCCAACCGCTTTCTCGCCGAGGTTGGGCTGGCGCCCAGCGTGGGTGATCTGTCGCCGGCGGAACTATCGGGCGGTATGCAGAAGCGCGTGGCACTGGCCCGCGCAATCGCCGCGCAACCCGATATCATGTTCTTCGATGAACCCACGACGGGGCTGGATCCGATCATGGGCGCCGTCATCGACGGGTTGATCGTCGACTGCGTGAAGCACCTCGGCTCCACAGCTGTGGCGATCACGCATGACATGGCCTCGGCCCAGCGGATCGGTGACCGGGCGGCGATGCTGTTGAAAGGGCGGATCATCTGGACCGGCCCGGCCAGCGATCTGATGCATAGCGGCAGTGCCGAAGTGGATCAGTTCACGCACGGGCGGCGCGAGGGCCCGATCCAGATGGAACTGCGGCGGTGACGCGGCTGTTCGGCGCGCCTGCGTCGATCCGACGCGGCATCGCGCTTGCGCTGCTTGCGCTCGCCGCTGCGGCGCCGGCACCGGATGCCCCCCAGGAAATGGTGGGCCTGTTCGTTCAAGGCTGCATGCCCTTCGTCGGCCGCTCGGCCGCTCTGCGCGCCTGGGCCGACAAAACCGGTCTGCCGGCATTGCCAAACAACGTCGCGACGATTTTCTTACGCGGGGCAACAGGCCAAGCCTTCGACGGCTCGAACGGGTCCGGTAAATTCGCTCTCGTATCCTCCGATGACGGCCTCTGTTCCGTCGTGACTGACCAGATGCAAGCACAACCGTTGACGCAGGCGTTGGAAGACGCCTTCACCCGGTTGGGGCTGCGCTTCAAGCCGGTGATCGAGCGGGACGACGCGCGGGAAGTCGCGATCCACCAGCGGGAATACCTCGCCACGCTGGACAAAACGGGCTGGCGGATCTTGGTGGCGACGGTAAAGGACGGTACCGGCGAAGCCATGCTGACCGGCGGACCCGAATAAAACTCTGCTGCGGCATGTGCGGAACGCCGCCGTTCTTGCCGAGGCTCCAGCACCGTCGCTATCTTGGCGCGAAGATCTTTGGCGAGGCCGAAGGTCGGGCACGTGGTGCTTTAAAACAACTCGAGGATACGTTTATTCATGCTTGCGCCTACGGATGTCTCCGCCAGCCAAATCGTCGAGACTTGGCTTACGCATTTCAACGCCGCTGTCGCGTCCGGCGATGCCCAAGGCTTGACCGCACTCTTCCGTACGGACGGACACTGGCGCGATATTCTGGGGCTGACTTGGCGCATCAGCACAACAACGGGACGCGAGCATGTCGCCACCGCCTTGGCAGCCGCGCTGGCCGATCGGGGCGCACATGGCTTCCAGGTGGATGCAAAGCGGACCGCGCCGCGTCAGGTAGAGCGCGCGGGTGAAGCGACGATCGAGGCGATCCTCCGTTTCGACACCAAAATCGGCGGCGGAGCCGGCATTTTGCGCATCAAGTGCGCCGATGCCGATGGTATACCCCAAGCATGGACGCTGATGACCGCGCTGGATCACATCCAAGGCCATGACGAAGAAACCGAGCGTCTGGCCCGCGAAGAACCTCCGTTCGAACGGGATTTCGGCGGCCCGAACTGGCTAGACAAGCGCCAGTCGGCTTCTCGGTACACGGACCGGGATCCCACCGTGCTGATCGTCGGCGGCGGCCATGCCGGATTAACCGCGGCGGCATCGCTGGGTGCGCTCGGGGTGGATGCGCTGATCGTCGATCGCATGGCCCGGATCGGGGACAACTGGCGCCTGCGCTACCACGGCCTGAAGTTGCACAATCAGGTGGTCAGCAACCATCTGCCCTATATGCCGTTCCCGTCGACATGGCCGAACTATATCCCCAAGGACAAGATCGCGAATTGGCTTGAGCACTATGCCGAAGTCATGGAGATCAACTTCTGGACGAAGACGACCTTCGATGGTGCATCCTACGATGCCGCAAGCCAGAGGTGGGAGGCCCGCCTAACCCTGGATGATGGCACAACCCGCGTGCTGCGGCCGCGCCATATCATCATGGCGACGTCGGTCAGCGGCACGCCGAACCTGCCGACGATCCCAACCTTGGATCGTTTCGGCGGCGCTGTGGTCCATTCCAGCAAGTTCACCAACGCCTCATCCTGGAAAGGCAAGAAGGTTTTCGTTTTTGGCACTGGCACCAGCGCGCATGATATCGCGCAAGAACTGCACGGCAGCGGCGCCCTGGTGACCATGGTGCAGCGCAGCCCTACCTTGGTGGTGAATGTCGAACCCAGCGCTCAGCTTTATGACGGGGTCTACTTCGGCGACGGTCCGCCGCGCGAGGATCGCGACCTGATCAATACCAGCGTTCCGCTGGCGGTGATGCGTCAGGCGCACAAGCTATTGACCGAAAAATGCCGCCAACTCGATGCCCCATTGCTGGAGGGCCTGGAAAAGGCCGGCTTCCGCCTTGAATTCGGCGACGACGGCACCGGCTGGCCGTTGAAATATCGTACCCGAGGCGGCGGCTATTACTTCAACGTCGGCTGCTCCGACCTGATCGTCCGCGGCGAGATTGGCTTGATTCAATACAACGATATTGAAACCTTCACCACGACCGGCGTTCGCATGAAAAATGGCCAGAGCCATGAGGCCGAGCTGGCGGTTTTGGCAACGGGTTACAAGGGTCCGGCCCATCTGGTCGGGCAGTTTTTCGGCCCGGATGTCGCGCAGAGGGTTGGCACGGTGTGGGGCTTTGATGACCGCCAGGAACTGGCCAACATGTGGATGCCAACGCCACAGAAGGGTTTGTGGTTCACCGGCGGCTCATTTTCCCAGTGCCGGATGTATTCGCGCTATCTAGCGATGGGCATCAAAGCGACGGAACTCGGGCTGCTGGCCTGACGACCTGGTCAGCCAAACGGGTGCCCCTTCGCGGGGGCACCCGGCGGGCATCACTTACATCTCGGCGTAGGCGCCGTTCTTCCAAACGTAGAACACGTAGCCGCCGCCGACCACGTCACCCTTCTTATCGAACGTGACAGGCCCCAGCACACTCGGCCATTTCCCGCTCGCCTTCAGCGCCGCGGCAACCTTCTTCGGATCCATGCTCCCCGCCTTCTTCACTGCGTCAGCCCAGACCTGGATCGCACCATAGGTGTAAAGCACATACCCTTCGGGATCGATGTTCTTTGCCTTGAATTCTTTCACGACATCAGCGGCCGTCGTCATCCGACGCGGATCCGGCGGGAAAGTCATCAGCGTGCCGTTCCCGGCGTCACCTGCGATCTGCCAGAATTCATTCGTGACCAGCGCATCGCCACCCACCAGCGTGGCCTTCATACCCTGCTGTTTCGCCTGGCGGATGATCAAGCCGGCTTCGGTATGGTAGCCGCCGACATAAATCACGGTTACGCCGGCCTCTTTCAGGCGGCTGACCAGGGATGAATAGTCCTTCTCCCCCGGCGTGTAGGCGGTGTTCAGCACTTCCTTGCCGCCGGCGGCATGCAGCGCCTTCGCCGTCTCATCGGCCAGCCCCTTACCATAGGCAGAGTTGTCATTGAGGATGGCGATCTTTTCATTCTTGAACGTCTTTGCCAGATAAGCGCCGGCAACTTTGCCCTGCTCATCATCGCGGCCGCAGACGCGGAAGGTGTTCCAACTGCCATCATCCGTATATTTCGGATTGGTCGATGCTGGTGAGATCTGCAGGATGCCTTCCTCGGCGTAGACCTTGCTCGCGGGAATCGAACTGCCCGAACAGAAATGTCCGGCCACCAGCTTCACGCCTTTCGAGGCCAGCATGTTCGCCACCGATACGGCCTGCTTCGGGTCGCAGGCGTCATCGCCGACATCCAGAACCAGTTGCTTGCCCAGCACGCCGCCGGACTTGTTGATATCGGCCACCGCCATTTCCGCGCCCGCCTTCATCTGCTGGCCGAACGCGGCATATTCGCCGGTCATCGGCCCAGCTGTGGCGATATGGATCTGCGCCTGCGCTGTCCCGGCCGCGGCGGCCATCAACAGCGCCATCGTCGCGGCGGCGCCCAAAAAGCGGCGTTTCAAGGCTGATTTTGTCGCTTGATTTTGCATCCAGCATCCCCGTCTTGTTGCCGTGCGATCTCTGCCAGCCGCATCGCCGGACAGCCGACCTACACGTGGATCTGAACCCGCGCATCGGCGCGTGAACGAGGCAACTGTAGCCGTGCGACATGCAAAGCGCCAGAAACGGGTCGCCAGCGCCGCACACGCGGCGCCGGAGGTACCCCAGCACTTGCGTGCGCCAAGCGCGGGGGATGGCGCGTTGCATCGAATAATCGCCGTATGCAGCATACAGAGATGCGCCCGTATCATTATAAAACAATTCGATAGACTGTATCCGAGACCTCGGATGAACTAACGGCGTGCGGCCAATGCAACACCCGTCAGGGTCAGCGCCATGGCAATCGCCTGGCGGGGTCCAAAGGTTTCCCCCAGGAGCAAGCCAGACCCCGTCACCCCCACCACCGGGGAAATAAGAGTGGCGATGGACGCCGTAGACGCCGAAACAAGGCGCAGAGCCCGGAACCAAGCCAGATAGGCCACTGCTAGAGGCACGACACCGACATAAAACAGCGCCTCCCAGCCAATCGTCGTGACATGATCCCAGCTACGTTGCTCGGGAATGGCAAAGGCCATAACCACACCGATCCCGAAAAATGCCTGCCAGAACACCGAGACAGCCGGCGGTAGCCGCAGTGGCAGACGCTGGGTCAGCACCGTGCCCAAGCCAAAGCTGATGGCCGCGCCCAAGGCCATCAGCGCAGGAACAACTTTATCTAGCGCTGCCTGGGCTGGATCGGCGCCCACCAGCAGCACCACGCCACCAAGCGCCAGCACCAAAGCAAGCAATTTTATCGCTTGCGGCCGCTCCCCCAGAAGCAGCCAGGACAGCAGCACCGTCCAGACCGGCATGGTATAGGTAATCGTAACCGCTTCGGACGCGCGCAAATGGGCGATGGCACTGGTCGTCAGCACCAGGAACAATCCGAAATTCAACAGAGCAAACATAAGGATGCGCGGCCACTGGTCGCGTGGCGGGCATATCTTCTCGCGTCGCAGCAGCGCGGCCAGTAAGGCGCAGGCACAGCCGATCGTGCCGGCCGTGGCCCGCACCGTGAAGGGCGGCAGCATGGTCAGCAGGTATTTCTGCGTTGGCCAAGCCAAGCCCCAAGTGGAGGCGGTGAAGAGCACCAAAGCCAACCCCTCCCACTTGGTGCCGAGAAAGCGTTTCTGCCGCTGAGCGCTGCTGTTCATACCGAGAGACCGTTTCTCCATTTGGCGAGCAAGCCGAATGCGGCACTCGCGCGGCTCATACCGCCCCCGGCTGGCAGTCTTGATGGATCATAGCACGACCGCATCGCCGCTGGCAGCGACAGCGGTTGTATCAGCGAACGTAGACGCGAACCTGATCGGCGGCCAGCGTGGGATCGGAGCGCAACAGCAGATGCACCCGATCGTTGGGCACGCCGCTACGCAGGATACTGCGCATCACACCGGTTGCGCGTTGCACACCGGTTTCTGCGTCGGCGGTATTTTGCACCACGGCAACGACATCGAAATGCACGTACGGGTCTCGGCTTTGTGCCGCGCGGACGGCTGCACGCAGCAATTCCTCATAGCTTGGCGCCGGCACCGAGAATTCGATCGTCACCAGGGCCGTGCGTTTATCCTCGGGCGCGGCGGGCGCGGTCACCGGTGGCTTGGCCTGCGCTTCAGGCGCCGGCGCGAAGGTGCGCCGATCGACCAAGGTGCAGCCGGTGAAGGTCAGCACCGCCAAAAGCAGCGTCGCAAGCCGCATCACTGCCGATACTCCGGCTGCTCCCGATCAAGCTGCCGCTTGATGCTTTCCAGGTGCAGTTTCGGTGAATCGCGGCCGCCTTCGTGCTTCATTTGCGCCGCGGTCATCTCGGCGACGGGTGTCGGCACAGGAAGAACGGGCCGACCGGAGGCCTGGGCGAGCAACTGCACTTCCGCCGCCCGTTCAAGATAATAGAGATCGTCCCAGGCCTTTGCGATGCTCGATGCCAGGACGAGAACGCCGTGGTGTTTCATGAACACAATATCGGCCTCGCCAACGCTGGCGGCGATCCGGTTGCCTTCCGATTCGTCCAATGCCAAGCCGTTGTAGTGCTCATCCACCTTGGTGCGGCCGTAGAATTTCAGCGCGCTCTGCCCGGCCCAAACCAGCGGTTCGCCTTCCACCATGCACAGCGCCGTAGCGTGCGGCATATGGGTATGAAACGCGGCCCGGGCGCGCGGGATACAGGCGTGCAAGCGGGCATGGATGTAGAATGCCGTATCTTCCGGCACGCCATCGCCGGCGATGACGGTGCGGTTGAAATCGCAGATCAGCAGACGCGACGCGGTGATTTCGGCGAACGACCAGCCATCGGGATTGACCAGGAACAGATCGTCTCGGCCCGGCACCATGAAGGACAGGTGGTTACAGATGCCCTCATGCAATCCCATCCGCGCGCAGGCGCGAAAGCAGGCGGCCAGATCGACGCGAGCCTGCCAGACATCGGGGCTATCGAGGGCGGCATGACGGGCTATGGTGAAAGCAGATGCGGTCATGGGCGGAACGTCGCAGGAAGCCGGGTCTGGGGCAAGAGTGCCATGGACAAAAGACGGCAGTTCAGCGATCGGCGTCGCCTATCGGGCCAACGGAGATCCTGGGGCAGCACCTCTTGCGGCGGCGTAGCCGGCACGGCATGAAATAGTCATGAGCATGACCAATCAACGCATCGATGGAAAACGCCTCTGGGACAGCCTGATGGGCTTCGCGGAGATCGGCGCCACCGCCAAAGGCGGCGTGCGCCGTCTGACACTGACGGACGTGGACAAGCGCGCCCGCGATCGCTTCCGCGCGGAATGTGAGGCGCTGGGCCTGACCGTCCGCGTCGATGCCATCGGCAATATGTTCGCGCGTCGCCCAGGACGCGATCCGTCACGCAAACCCGTGCTGTTCGGTAGCCATTTGGATAGCCAACCGTCGGGCGGCAAATTCGACGGTGCCCTCGGCGTGATCGCCGGGTTGGAGGTGATGCGCAGCCTGAACGACCTGGGCATTGTCACCGAGGCGCCGCTGGAATTGATCAATTGGACCGATGAGGAAGGCAGCCGGTTCGGCCATAGTTTGATGGGGTCAGGCGTCTGGGCCGGGGTTTACGCGTTGGACAAGGTCAATGCCCTGACCGATACGGATGGTGTCAGCGTCGGCACCGCGCTGGACGCCATCGGCTATCGCGGCACCGAGCCAGCCCAACCCTTCGCAGCGGATGCATATTTCGAGTTGCATATCGAACAAGGGCCGCTGCTGGAGCGAGACGGCAAGCAGATCGGCATCGTCACCGGCGCCCAGGCGCAGGTCTGGTTCGATGCCGTCGTGGTCGGGCAAGACAGCCATGCCGGCACAACGCCGCCGTCAACCCGCAAGGATGCGTTGGTGACAGCGGCACGCATCATTGACCTCGTGGACCGCATGATGCGTGCTTGCGGCGATGATGGCCGCGGCACCGTCGGACAACTGCACGTCCTACCGAATAGTCGCAACGTCGTGCCGGGCGAGGTCCGCTTCTCGGTCGAATTCCGTAACCCGTCGGACGCGGAACTCGACAGGTTGGACGCGGAATTTCCCGCTGCCGCGCAGGCCATCGCCGATGCGGCCGGGGTGACGCTGGAGTTAACCAGGCTATTTAAGATCGCCATGCAGCCCTTCGATCCGTCCTGCGTCGACCTCGTGCGCCAAGGGGCGGCAAAGGCTGGCTATGCGACGCGGGAGATCGTGTCCGGTGCCGGCCATGATGCTGTGTATGTCGCCCGCCACGTGCCGACGGCCATGATCTTTACGCCTTGCAAGGACGGGCTTTCACACAACGAGTTGGAAAGCATCGAACCGTCGGAAGCAGAGGCCGGCTGCCAAGTCCTGTTCGAGGCGGTGGTCGCACGCGCCAACCGGATCATTTAGAGCGCGATCGCCGGAACCGGGACCACAGGACGGCGTGGAGCGCACAATAGGACAATTCGTTAGGGCGTTTTCGCTCCGCCAAAACGAATGCAAAACGCCCTAGGCGCCGCTGCCGGCGGATCGCACCACACGTCTCACGGCGGGGCACGTTGGTAGGGGGGTGGTCCTTCAGGGAGCCGCCTTTTCCCTGCCGGGAGCATGGATCAGATACGCAGCATCGTCGTATCCACCGGCAGGGAGCGCAGACGCTTTCCGGTCGCGGCAAAGATGGCGTTGCATAGTGCCGGAATCACGGGCGGCAGGGCAGGCTCGCCCAATCCTGTCGGTAGATGATTGGTTGTCAAGAACACCACCTCGACCGGTGGCACCTGGTCCATGCGCAGTGGACGCACCTCATGGAAGTTGGTCTCAACGACGCGACCACGCTCGATTGTAATTGCTTGGCCGAGCGCCGCACCGAGGCCGTCGAGAACCGCCCCCTGCACCTGATTGACGGCATTCAGCGGGTTGATGATCTGGCTGCCGACATCGCCAACCGCCCAGACATGATCGAGTGTGATCTCACCGGCTTTGCTGACAGTGACCTCTACAACCTCTGCAAAGTAGCCCATGTGGCTGAAGTGGAAGGCGATCCCTTTCGCCGATCGGGGCGGCAGTTTGGCGCGGTCGGCCCAGTTGGAGATCTCCGCCACCTTCAGCAGCACGTCCCGCATTCGCCCCGTATCGAAATCGGCGCGTGGGTTGGGCTTGGCGGGATCAGCCCGAATCACCCGCGGCTGGCCCAGGACCGCCAAACGAAAGTCCAGCGGGTCTTGGTGGGCCTTGAAAGCCAGTTCATCGACGAAAGATTGGAAAACGAAGCTCAACGCGTTCGATCGCGGCGCCCGCAGCGGCCCGGTGGGCACGCCTAGGTCCATCATCGACAGACCGTAGGACAAATTGTCTACCAACGCGGCGGGGAACTCATACTCATTCAACCCGGCCGAATCCGCCAATTTGCCGTCACGGCTGAAACTGACGAAATGATCGGTAAGCGCGATCAGCCGTCCGTCCTTGTCCAATCCGCCTTTCAGCGCGTGGAACCCGGCCGGGCGGTAAAAATCATGCTGAATGTCGTCTTGGCGGTTCCATAGCAGCTTGACCGGCACGCCGCCGGCTTGGCGGCTGATCCAGGCTGCCTCAGCCATGAAGTCGTTGCGCAGCCGCCTGCCGAAACCGCCGCCCATGCGGATCATATTTACCGTCACATCGGTTTCCGCAATTCCCAGGGCGTTGGCGACCAAGCTCCGCCCAGGGGCTGGGTTTTGCGTCGGTGCCCACAGCGTTACCTTACCATCCTGCCAATGCGCGGTGCAGTTCTGTGGCTCCAGCGGAATATGTGGCAGGAACGGGTAATCGTAGCGCGCTTCGATGACCTGCGCGGCGGATTTCATCGCCACATCGGCATCACCGTCCCGGCGTAGCCACATGGTGGGGGGCTCGTCGAATAGCTTGGCGGCCTGGGCAGCGAAACCCTGGCTGCTTTGTTCTGCCGTTGCCCCTTCGTCCCAGACGATACGCAGTTCCTGCCGAGCACGGTTGGCGAGCCACCAATTCTTCGCGAGGATCGCGACGCCATCCGTCACCCCCTGCGAATCGCGCCCGCCATTGCCGCGCACGATGAAGGCGTCGCGAATACCTGGCATGGACTTGATTGCATCGATATTGGCGCTGACCAGTTTGCCGCCAAAGACGGGGCATTTCTCGAACACCGCAACCAGCATGTCCGGCAGCACGATGTCGATGCCATACAATTTTTTTCCTGTAACGATCTTCGTTACGTCCACGCCCGGGATGGGATGCCCGATGATACGGAAATCTTTAGCTTCCTTCAGCCGCAAGCTGTCGAGCGCCGGCAATGGGAGCGTGGCGGCACGCTGCGCCACGTCGCCATAGCGCGCCGAGGTGTTGGAGGCATCGTGGTAGATAACCCCTGCCTCCGTCCGGCAGGTGTCGGGGGCCACGCCCCAGCTTTCCGCCGCGGCACGCAGCAGCATGGCGCGTCCGGCCGCGCCGGCTTGTCGCAGTGGCAGGTAATTCAGCGGTGTCGCCGTACTTCCACCGGCGAATTGCTGGCCGAACGCGGCCGGATCCAGCGGCGCCTGCTCGATCCGCACCGCCGACCATGGCACATCGAGTTCATCGGCAATCAGCATCGGCAGCATCGTCTGGATGCCCTGCCCGACCTCCGGGTTTTTTGACCGAATGGTCACGATTCCGTCCGGCGCGATGCGGATATAGGCCGTCAGTCTGCCAATCGGCACATCGGCGGCGGCGGCGGGCATCGGCAATACGGCGCGCAGCATCAGGCCCCCGCCAATAGCGGCCGAGGCTTTCAGGAAGGAACGGCGGCCGGTGTTCATGGCGTCGCCATTGCGTTGGCGGCCTGTTTGATGGCGGCGCGGATACGGGTGTAGGTGGCACATCGACAAATATTGCCGGTCATCGCGGCATCGATATCGGCATCCGTCGGGTGCGGTCTTTCGGCCAGCAGTGCCGCTGCGGACATGATCTGCCCAGCCTGGCAATAGCCGCACTGGGGCACATCCAGCGCCAACCACGCGTCCTGCAGGTGTTTGCCGATCGCCACGGACGCGATACCCTCGATCGTCGTCACCTGGGCTTTTCCCACGGCGGAAACGGGCGTTTGGCAACCGCGCACGGCAACCCCATCTACGTGCAAGGTGCAGGCGCCGCAAAGGCCAGCCCCGCAGCCGAACTTGCTTCCGGTGAGATCGAGTTCGTCTCGCAGCACCCACAGAAGCGGCATATCGCCATCGACGTCGACCGTTTTCGTAACGCCATTGATGTTCAGGGTATAGCTCATCTGCTCGCGCCTCCGCCCTCGTTTTTGATCATGCCACAGGTCGCGCGCAAGCACGGTTTCGTGCCGGCGCGAAAGTCAGGTTATGATAGCGGCGACGGCATGATGCCTGTCCATGAGACCGTATCCGATCAGAAAGAACATCGCATGTCCGAGAGACGCTTTCCCGAACTCACGCCTGAGACGATGACCGACGAGCAGCGCTCGGTGGCCGAGGCCATCCAGTCCGGCCCGCGCGGTTCGGGTCTCCGCGGCCCATTTAACGCACTGCTGCGCAGCCCCGGCCTGTGCGACCTGGTGCAGCGCGTTGGTGCCTATGTCCGCTTTGGGAGTTCCATCCCCGCCGCGTTGAATGAACTGGCGATCTGCATGGCCGGCCGCAAATGGGGCGCGCAGTACGAGTTCTACGCCCATCGTCGGCTTGGCATCGACGCCGGTCTGAACCCCGCTATCCTGGATGCCATCGCCGAAGGCCGCCGGCCTACCGACATGAGCAGCGATGAAACGCTGGTCTATGAATTCGCCCACGATCTTTTGTCGACCGGCCAGGTTTCCGACGCGAAATACACGCCGGTGATCGACCGTTTCGGCGAGCGTGGCATGATGGATCTGGTTGGCGCCGTTGGCTACTACAGCCTGGTGTCGATGGTGTTGAACGTCGCCCAAGTGCCGCTGCCGGAAGGCGAAACCGCCCCCCTGAAGCCGCTGTGATTTAAGCGGCTGGTGGAACTGGCCTTAGCGTTATGGCCCGCCCCGTGGCGGGCCATAAATTTTCGAAATTGGACGTTTCCAGAATGGACGTTTCAGACCGCGCCTCGGCGCTTGGTCTGTTCTGGACGGGTCACACGTTAGGACTGCGCATCCGGCGAAAGCACGATGCAACTGCCGCGGCTATGGGTGATCTTCTCACACGCCTGCACAGCCGTATCGCGTGATAGACCTGTCATGCGGGCGCGATAGAGCGTTGCTTTACCCTGCTTCACCCCAGAAACAGACGCGTGGGCCACGGCAAGCTCGGCACCGGCATGGCTCCGCGCCGCGTTAAGCTGAGCGTGCGCCAAGTCCTGAGTGTTGAACGCACCGATCTGAATCGCCCACTGGCCAGGCGCCACCACGCCACGCTGGGCCGGGGCGGCATCGGCGGCATTGGCCGTGGAAATCAAACGGAATCCGCCACGTGAGGACGACGCCACCTGCGTTGTCTGCCCTTTACGCGCCGGGTCCGGCATCTGCGCCACTTCCACCGGCGCCTTCTGGGGCGCGGCATGGCTGCCGCGGGTGTTGCTGGCCGTCATTGTGCCACGGCTGTAACGGCGTCCCGGCGGGATGTTCAATGGGATCTGATTGAACGCCAACAGGTCGGCAGTTGAGCGGTTGCTAGGATAAACACCTTGGATATTCGGCCCGATCATCGCGACATACCGCCGTGTTTCGTCCGGTAGCGGGCGAATATTGCCAAGGTAATCGTCAAGGCGCGCCGGACCCGCGTTATAGGCCGCGAGGAAGCCCGGCGTGCCGTAAATTTCATACATCTCACGCATATAGGCCGTGCCCGCCATGATATTATCATGCGGCTCATACGGGTCGTCACCCAAGCCATAGCGACTGCGCAGCATGTCATACGTCGCCGGCATGACTTGCATCAGCCCCATGGCGCCCGCGCTGGAGATCACCAAGTGGCCGTTGATATACTCGTGGCCACCCGACTCGACACGCATCAGAGAACGTATCCACTGATCGGGAACATCGTATTTTGCCGAGGCTTCCCGAATATAGGGACCCCACGGGTCTTCCGGCGGGCCGGGTGCAATATAGTCGCCGCGGGCATGGGTCGCGTAGCGGTTCGCCTCGGTAAGGGAATCCTGCTGCTGGGGTTGCGCGCAGGCGGCCAGAGCGGCAAGGACCGCCAACGTCCCCAGCATGCGCCCGCGACGCAACAACAGGGACACGAGGCCTCCGCCTTCCGGTGCGGTCATTCGGTTACGTCCCCCAATAAAACCGAAGGCCAGACCGTCATGCTGACCCAAAACATCAGAAACATCACCTAAGTCGCTATACGACATTTGGTTTTTTGGCAAGTTATAACGACAGCCGTGCGGTGAGCCGATACCATCCACCGGAGCCTCGTTTTGCCATGAACATCTGCCGTATGGCCGTACATCAATGCGTTCGCCACCTGTGCGATCGCCCCAAGGTCGGCAGCCCAAAGGCCAGTCGTTCTGTCAAGCGCGACGAACGCATGACGCAAATCGGCGACACCCGACGTCTCCATCATCTGCCGGTCACCTGATTGTGCCGGTTGGTCGGATGGGGTAATCGACCCGCGCAATGCCGACCGCACTCACGCCAACTTCGCAGATTACTGACCTCCACCTCCAAGGCCGGATGCCGATGGCGGCCCGCCATCGTCTCGCTTTCGACGATATTTGTCGCGGTTTGAGGCTTTGGCGATTGGCCGTTACCCTCGGCTGGCTCGACATCAGGCTCCGCTACCGCGGCTCCGTGCTTGGCCCGTTCTGGCTGACCATCTCGACTGCCGTGATGATCGCCGCTTTAGGCTTCCTTTATTCGACGCTCTTCAAGCTCGACCTAGCGGCCTATCTGCCCTACCTCGCACTCTCGCAGGTTCTGTGGGGCTTCATTGCGACCATGGTATCCGAATCCTGCCAAGTCTTTGTCGAGAACGAAGGCACGATCCGATCCGTTCGGATGCCGTTCTCGGTGTTCTCGATCCGTATGTTAGTCCGCAACGCGATCGCATTGGGTCACAACGTCGCAGTGTTCGTTGTTGTCTTTGCCATCTTCCACGTCATTCCCGGCTGGGATTCACTATGGACCCTGCTCGGCTTGGCGATCTGGGTGATCGACTCGTTTGCGTTGACATTGCTGCTGGGCGGCTTCTGCGCCCGCTTCCGAGACATCCAGCCAATCGTCAACAGCGTCATGCAGATCGCCTTCTTCATCACGCCCGTGATCTGGAAGGCCGACCAACTGGGGCCCCGTATCCGTCTTCTTGCATTGAACCCGTTCTTCGACCTGCTGGAGATCGTGCGCGCGCCACTTTTGAGCACGCCGCTATCGACCACGGTCTGGATCGGCGCGATTGGCTATAGTGTCCTGCTCTGCACCGCTTCGTGGTTATTCTTCGTCCATGCGCGCGGCCGCATCACATTCTGGGTCTGATCCATGAGCGTCACGGCACGTATCGAGTGCAGCGATCTGTCCGTCTGGTTCCCGCTGTACCACGGCAGTGCGCGCAGCCTTAAGAAAATGGCCCTAGCGGCAGCAACCGGTCGCCTGGGGCGGGACCGAACACAGCATATCGTGGTCCGCGCGCTGGGCGATATCAACCTGACCTTGGAGGCTGGGGACCGGCTTGGCCTGGTCGGTTCAAATGGCGCCGGCAAGACAACCCTGCTCCGCGCTCTTGCCGGAATCTATGAGCCCGTGGCCGGTCGCATCCATGTGCAAGGCAGCCTGAATGCGCTGCTGGATCCCAGTTTGGGTATGAACCCAGAACTGACCGGGCGGGAGAACATCCTGCTGCGCGGTCTCTATGCCGGCTTGCCCAAGCCGGATCTGGCTCGGCTTGAAGACGACGTCGCCGCATTCGCCGAATTGTCGGACTTTATCGATCTTCCTGTGCGAATCTACTCTGCCGGTATGGTCGTGCGCCTAGGCTTCGCCCTCGCCACGGCGATACGGCCGCAGATCCTCTTGATGGATGAATGGTTCCTGGCAGGCGACGCCGCCTTCATGGAGAAGGCCCGCGCGCGGCTAGAGACGATGGTGCTCAGCGCCGATATCCTGGTGCTCTCCACGCACCAAATGGACATCGTGCGGCAATGGTGCACCAGGGTGCTGTGGCTCGACCAAGGCCACATCAAAGCCGATGGTCCCGCTGGCGCGGTTTTGGACCAATACCTTGGCTTGCCGCCCAGCTAGCTGAACCGTATCCGCCCCCCCCCCCGTAAGAGCGCCTGCTGTCAGCGCTTTGGGTTAGTTTCCTCGGTCGAATCCTGGTCGTGGCACGAAACTCATCAACATGTGCTCAAACCCACCGTCGACGATAATCTCCTGCCCGTTGACATAGGCCGAGCGGTCGGAGGCGAGAAACATCGCGACCTGCGCCATGTCGTCGGGCGTCGCGACGCGGCCCAATGGGATCGCCGCGGCACGGCGGGTGGCCACGTCCGGGACTTGGTAGAAGGCTTCGCTCATGGGAGTGCGCACCAAGCCTGGGCTGACCACGTTGCTGCGGATGCCGTGCGGTCCCCATTCCACCGCCAGTTGCGCCGAGAGCATCTTCACGCCGGCCTTGCTGACACTGTAGGCCCCTGAAAATGCCTGCGGGTTCGTTGCAGCGATAGAGGCGGTGTGGACGATCGAGCCCTTGCCCCGCTCGATCATCGCTTTGCCGAAAGCCTGGGCGCAGAGCAAATAGCCGGTCAGGTTGACCGACAAGAGCAAATTCCAGTCCTCAAAAGAAACCGTGGCCAATGGGCCAGGCCTCAGCAGACCGGCATTATTCACCAAAATATCGCACGGCCCCAACGCACGTGCCGCCCGCTCGGCTATTGCGACGCTGTCGGGATTGCCGATATCGCATTCCAGGGCCAGCGTTGGGGCGCCTGTGGGGGCAAGAGCCGCTTCGGTGGCACGGCAATTATCTAAATTGTTGTCCAGAAGCACGACTGAGGCCCCCGCCCCCGCCATTTCCATCGCGACTGCACGACCGATCCCGCCGCCCGCACCGGTAACCACACAGACCTTGCCGGCCAAATCCAGCCAGCCATAGTCCTTTTTTGTCATGACGCGTCCCCCGACTCTTTCCGCTATCTGTAAAGCGTTATGGTCGGAAGTGGAACCATGCGGAGACTTGAACTCTGCAATAAAACAGATCGCTAGGGTCGCCCAGACAAAAGCGGGTGAACGAGCAACGCGCTCGTGACGCTCGTCAAATTGGATAGGGTCACGCCCATCGCGTCGCGCGTAAGACGACGATTGTTGTCTCTCCCAAGAGCATGCCCAGACCTAGGACAGATTTTCGCCGATCATCTGCGCGAAAGGTCGGTGCTTATAGCGCTCATCGCCAAGCGAACTAAGTTCGTCAGAGACAGCGCGATTGTTGCGGTCCCGACGACAATCAGGCAACTCATGATAGCATATGCCATCGCCGTAGCGCCAGAACTTATGGATCAATGAAACTTTCGTAAAATACGGTACGAAAACGAAAATATCGCCAACGCAGAGAACGCGATCGGCAGCGCAGCCGCCGTTGCCGGAATATGATATTGGTTTTTTTAGCAACAAATAACGCGCGCAACACAACGCGCATTTTCCTAGAGAATGACCTGAAATATCACGCAGTCGCTAATTTCGGGATGCAATCGACCGGAAAATTCACCGAATTGGCGATGAAACAGAACTTATGTGCTGCATCATGCAGCGCCGAGGCCTTCTCCAGGTCCGTGCCAGCAGCAAAGGTAATCAGCGGTCGCAAAGTCACCGCAACGAAACGGCCGGCACCGCTTGGGTCTTCTTGCATGACGCCTTCGGCATGGTCCTCATAGGACATCACACACACACCGGCCTGGGCGCATAATCCCAGATACCAAAGCTTATGGCAGGCTGAGAGAGATGCCAGTAACAATTCCTCTGGATTCCAGCGCGCCGGATCACCGCGAAACGCCGGGTCAGAAGAGCCCTCGATCGGCGGCTTGCCCGTAGCGGCAATCACATGATCACGGCTGTAGGCGACATGGCTCCGTGTTCCCTGACCACGATTGCCTGTCCACGTGACGGTAAGGCGATAATGGTGCAACCGATCATGCATCGACATGCTGCCTCGTCAGGCCTTGCAGGGGCCGACATCCGCCCCCAACCATCTCATCACCGTCAGCATGACGTGGCCAATCTGAACCAGTGCTAACGGCATCAGCGATAGACGAAGGCTGCGTCGTCCAGATCGATCGCCGGGAAGGCATCTTTTTCTGACCAATAGTCCTGATTATGCTGCCATTCCGGCTTTTCGCCGCGCTTGGGCAGCAGGTGCATCCCGCGCATCAGGTAGCCGGGATTGAAGTTCTGATCGTCGATCCACGGCAACAACTTCATCGCCGCATCCTCCGGCCGCAGGGCTACCTGAACTTGGTGCGCCCCTTTCTTATCCATGTGCCCCAATAGGCGGCAGACGAAATCGGCAACGAGATCGGCGCGCAGGGTCCAACTAGCGCGGAAATAGCCGAACACCCAGACCATGTTTGGAATGCCGGTGAACATCATACCGCGATAGGTCACGCTGTCAGCGAAGACCAGCGGCTTGCCATCGATCGTGAAGGCAACATCGCCCAACACATTAAGGTTAAATCCAGTTGCGGTCACAATGATATCGGCTTCCAACACCTGACCCGAGCGCAGCAGGATGCCGTTCTCGACAAAGCGGTCGATGTGATCGGTTACGACGGAGGCTTTGCCGCCGGCGATACCTTTGAATAGATCGGCATCCGGCACGAAAGCGATCCGCTGCCGCCACGGTCGGTAGCTAGGGGTGAAATGCGTGTCGATATCATAATCGGGGCCCAATTCCGCGCGCACAGCACCCAGCAGTTCCGCTTTCACCGTATCCGGCTCATTCACGCACCGGCTGGTGAAGACGCTCTGATCATACAGAATTTTACGGCGCACGATCTCATGCACCCATTCTTCCGGCACAGACAAGGTTCGCAGTTCTTCGGCTAGCGCAATGGCGTTCCGGCCCGTTCGAAAGAAGGTCGGGGAGCGCTGCAACATGGTCACATGCGCCGCCGTCGGGGCCATCGCGGGCACGACGGTCGCCGCCGTGGCGCCCGATCCGATCACGACGACGCGCTTACCCGTGTAGTCCAAATCCTCGGGCCATGTCTGCGGATGGATGATGGTGCCCTTGAAGCGGTCCATATCCGGCCATTGTGGCGTGTAGGGCTGCGTGTGGTTGTAATAGCCTTGGCACATCCACAGAAAACCGGCGGTGAACACCATGTCTTCGTTGGTATCGGTCCGCGTCGCCTCGATGGTCCACAGAGCGGCTTGGCTGTCCCAACTGGCGGAGCGCACCTTGTGGTGATAGCGGATATGACGCGCGAGATCGTTTTCCTCGATCACCTCGCCCATGTATTTTAGAATTTCGCCGGCGGTGGCAATCGGCGCGCTACGCCACGGTTTGAATCGGTATCCGAACGTGTGCAGATCACTGTCGGAGCGGATGCCAGGATATTTGTGAGTCCACCACGTGCCGCCGAAGTAGTCCTGCGCCTCCAGAACCACGAAGCTGGTGCCCGGACGCTGCTGCGTCAGGTGATAGGCGCCACCAACGCCCGAAATACCGGCGCCGACGATCAGCACGTCGAAATGTTCGGTTTTCACCGACGGTGGCTGATGCAGGATCGCAGTGTCTGGCATGGGTCTTGTGTCCGAGATTTCTACTGATCAGTATGATAACTTGCCCAGTGAGTTTTGAAAATGGATTTCGTGCGGCTGACAAAAAGGCGATCTCTGGATCAACCTTGTCAGGCCCGCTTTGTCGGCCACCCTCTAACCGAATTCAAACGACGTGACGCCGAACACCTGTGCTACGGGGACAGAAAGCGGCGTGCCATGCACCATCCGCGCGCAGCCGAAGGGGTTGTGCCAGCCCAGTTCGGCCATAAGGTCAACAGCCGCTTGGTTCGGTTCCGGCACGTCGATTTGCACCTGATTATTCGGCACCATCGCCAGCAAGCCGAGGAGTAGTTGCCGAGCGGTGGCGGGCTTGTTGGCGTAGAGCGGCGCGAGTTTGAAGCCGCTGCGGCAGTGACGCAGGAACCCATAGCCGCTGATCGCGCCATCTTCGACAGCCGCCAACCCGTGGCCGCCGGCCTGGCCCAACCAGGCGTGCACAAACGCCTGCCGTTGCAGCCCCGACACCTTGGTGTCGTAGGCGGCCAAGTCCGGCCAAGGGATTTGATCGAGCGCGATCAGCGCGGCATTGCCAAAGTCGGCGGCAGCGATTGGCGTGCTCCCTGGCGTGCTCCCTGGCGTGCTCCCTGGGGCCACCCCCTGAAACCGCAGGTCCCGATAGAGATAGGTGAAACCGCCGGCGGCATAAAATGGCGCCATATTGAAGACGCCATCCATACCAATCGGGGCCTCGGGTTGCAGACGCGCACGCAGACGCCGCAATCGTTCATGCCACAGCACGCGGCCCAGCCCCTGATTGCGGAGGTCCGCGCGCATGATGAACAGCCCCATGAAGCCGGCTACACCCGCGTAGCTGATGATAGCGCCGCCACCGACGAATTCCTGATCCTTACGCAACGCGATGAAGGCGGCGGGATCGTACGACCACGCAATATCAATGTCGGCCAGCCCAGGGTTCCATCCTTCGGCTGCTGCCCATGAGTCGAGAATGCCGGCTTCGACGCGGGTCATTTGGTCGATGCGGTACCCTGCGGGCAATTGCGAAACGTCATCAGCCACTGTGATAACCTCCCCAGGCGTGGACTGCCCCTGCCTGTAAACGCCGAAATCGGCTCGCGCAATCAATCAACCAACATGCGATGGCGATGCAAGACAGTGCCAAATAACCGGCGAGGAGGACGCGACAGCGGATATCGCCCTAAGGAAAATTGCCCCAAGGGAAGATGCCCCAAGGCAAAGCGCGGGCGACCGCTCATCCAGACCTGGCACGCCCAAACCTCGTAGGCCTCATCGTCGTAGGCCCCAAACCTCGTAGACACAAACGTCGGACACCGATCATAGCCTAATCTGTCAACGTCTCATAAGCCTCGATCCGCCAACCGTCATCTTCAGCAGCGGCGCTGTCATACCATTCCGCCACCAGCTTATGTGCACGCACGCCGGCGCAGTATGCCAGCGTATCGACCGATAGGATCGGCTGCCACGTCAACAAACGCGCGACGACCGGCGCAAACATGATATCTGCGGCCGTGAAGTCGGGCCCAAACAGGAACGGGCCGCCCGCACCAAAGCGTGCGCGCGTGTCCGCCCATAATGCTTCCAGCCGAGCGATGTTCGCGAAAACACTCGGCGTGCGGCCCTTGCCGGCGGCGCGGGTAGCAAAATCCTGCCCCAGGTTCATCCACATGGCCTGACGCAGATCGCGAAAACCGGCATGCATCTCGGACGCGATCGATTTCGCATGTGCTCGGGCAACACGATCCGCAGGCCATAGTGATGGGGCGAACTCGGCGCAATAGTCACAGATCGCCAGCGACTCCCAAACACGTGCGCCCTGATGCGACAGAAACGGCACTAACCCGTTGGGTGAGACGGATGCGATTGCCGGCGTCGGCCCCGGGCGCTGGAACGGGATGACTGTGACCTCGACATCCAGTTCGGCCATCTTTACCGCCAACCACCCGCGCAACGACCAGGAAGAATAGCGTCGGTTGCCGATATACAGGGTGCCGTCGCTCATGCCTCACCTGCCGCGCCGGACCACGCGGGGGCTTGCTCATCCCGCGAATAGTCGATGGCGCAATAGCCGCCGCCGACGAAACGTTCCTGTACCGGATCGCCGCTGAGCACGTTTTGCAATTGCGCGGTGAAGCTGTCGGCACTGTCCTTAGGCTCCCAGCCCAATGCCGCGCGCCCGTCATCACGCCACCAGGTCATGCGCGTGTTCTTCGATGCCCCCCAGACCGCGACGCAGCCCACGTTCTTTGTGACGACGCTGCGCACGACCAGATCGGTCAGATCACCATAGGACAGCCAGGATGCCAGCATCCGCGCATCGATCGGTTCATCCCGGGCAGAGCCGATGCGCAGGAAAACGCTCTCGACGCCGTGTTTGAACCAATACATGCGGCCCATCAATTCGCCGTAAGCCTTGGACAGACCATAAAAGCCATCCGGCAGAAACTGGGTATCGGCCGGCACGGTGACCGACCGCTCATGGAACCCCACAGAATGGTTGGAGGAGGCAAAGATCACACGCGCCTTCTCGCGACGAGCCGCTTCGTAGATGTGGTAAAGGCCGCGGATATTGGGGCCGATCACCTCCTCGAACGGGCGCTCCACCGAAACACCGCCGAGATGGATGATGGCGCCGCAGCCCTCGGCGAGGCGCAGGATATCGACGCCGTTTGCCAAGTCCGCCTTGGTAAAGCGGCAGCCGGCGGGTATCGGATCAGGGAACGGGGCAATATCGGTCAGGACCAATTTCCAGCCCATTGCGGCGAGCGCTTTCGCCAGCACCCGACCAAGCGCGCCGGATGCGCCTGTCAATAGAACCGGCTTGGCAGGTTTGTCGGTCATGGACATCCTCTTGTTTCTGGCCGCCGGCATTGGCGTCCCGCGAAGGCTCGTTCATTATCGCCTTCAGCGCCGGCCCGCTATGGGGCGTTCGGCATAGACGGAAGCGGGAGAGATCATGCGCGCAATAGACAGTATCGCCGAAGACCTAGCGGCGGGGCGGATCACCAGCCGCGCGCTGGTGGAGGAGGCCCTAGCACGGATCGCAGACCCGGCTGGCGAAGGCGCGCGCACCTTCATCAAGGTGCACGCCGATCAAGCCCGCACGATGGCGGATGCGACGGACGCGCTACGCAAAGTAGGCCGAGAGGCCGGTCGCTATGCTGGGATCCCGATTGCGCTGAAGGATCTCTTCGATATCGCGGGCGAGCCCACGCCGGCCGGATCGGCGGTCCTAGCCAACGCGCCACCGGCCAAGGCGAACGCGCCGGTCGTGGCCCGCATGTTGGCCGCCGGGTTCATCCCGATGGGCCGCGTGAATATGACGGAGTTCGCTTTTTCCGGGCTTGGCATCAACCCGCATTATGGCACGCCCGCCAGCCCCTGGCAGCGGGCGGAGCGGCGCATTCCCGGCGGCAGTTCCTCGGGTACCGCGGTCGCGGTGGCGGATGGCATGGCCGCGGCCGGGTTGGGCACCGATACCGGCGGATCATGCCGCATCCCCGCCGCCTTCTGCGGCATTGTCGGCTACAAACCGACCGCTCGGCGGGTTCCGATCGACGGGGTGCTGCCGCTGGCGACCTCTCTTGATTCGGTCGGACCTCTGGCACCCACCGTCGGCTGCTGTGCGACGATCGATGCGATCTTGGCAAATGAGCCAGCGGCGGCGATGACACCGACCGGCTTGCGCGATCTCCGCTTGGCGGTGCCGGAAAACATGGTGCTGGATGGGATGGATGCGACCGTCGCTGCAGCCTTTGACCGCGCCCTGTCGGTGCTTTCAGCAGCCGGGGCGCATATCCAGCGAACCACATTCGAGCAATTTGCGGAGGTTCCCACTGTCAACGCCAAGGGCGGCTTTGCCGCCTCGGAGGCTTATGCCTGGCATCGGCATCTCCTCGGAGCAGCCGGGCCGGACTATGATCAACGCATTCGCGTGCGGATCGCTCGCGGCGAGGCGATATCAGCGGCCGACTACATCGATCTTCTGCATGCGCGGGCGCGCTTGATTAGCGCGTTTGATGTGGCGACGGCACCGTTCGACGCAGTGCTGATGCCGACCGTGCCGATTATCGCTCCGCGCATCTCCGATCTGGATGATGAGCGGGCTTATAACAGCCAGAACATGCTTATTCTTCGGAATACGGCGCTGGGCAATTTCTTCGATCGTTGTTCCATCAGCATCCCGTGTCATCAGCCGGGCGATGCGCCAGTCGGGTTGATGCTGGTCGGAGAGACGCTGGGCGATAAGCGGTTGTTCGCTATTGCCGCGGCTTGCGAAGCTGCGTTGGGAGGCTAGGTCCCGAGGCGCGGTTCGGTTCGCCGACCAAACCGCGCCTTTCCGCGTCGTTGTTGCTCGACCGCTCACCGACAGGACCCGCGCTGGCCGGGATGGCCAATCATTTGGCCGGGGAGGTACGCAATCCTCCCCCGCGCGAGAAACGACCTTGCATGCGATCATACGTGATCGTTGCGTTATCGGTCGGATGGACGAAACGAGCTTTCCGCCGATCACCCGCTGCTGCAGACATAGCAGAGCGAGCTTGTGCCGCCGGATGTCGAGGGCGATTCAGTCTGCCAGGAACGCCGCTATCTCGGCAGCCACCTCAGCCGGCTTGTCGAGCTCCGCCAGATGCCCTGCGCCGGGAATTGTGCGGATCGTTGCTGGTCCTGCGAGGCCCGCCGCGAACGCATCCGCATAGGCGCGCGGCATGATGCGGTCTTGCTCCCCCCAGAGCAGCAGCGTCGGTGCGGTAATCAGGCTCAGGCGCTTTTCGATCCTCGTGTTACCCAGCGGCCAGAAGATGCGCGCGGCGGCTTCACTGGCGCGGACCTGTTCGATTGGCCATTCGATCGAATTGCTCCCCTCCGGCGGCGCTTTCATCGCCGTCCAGACTGCAGGGTCGGCGCACATCAGGCCCGGGACATCGTTTGCACGCTGCGCCCAGGGATCTGTGGGTGGATTTTTATCATCAAACAGGCCGAAGGGCGCGATCAAAGCCAATTTCCCCACCGCATCAGGCCATAATGCAGCCGCTTCAAGGGCCAAAGACGCACCGACGGAGCTACCCGCCAAGTCGGCGCCGCGAAGATCCGCCTTATCCAGAATCTGTTTTACCGCGACCAGCCAATCAAGATGCGTATCCAACACCGCATGTCCACGATCCCCCCCTGGGAATCCTGGCAATGAGGGCACGATGACCGTGCGCGTCTTGGCCAGTTCGTCCAAAAACGGCATCCAGCGGGGCAACCCGCCGAAGCCGGCGAACCAGCCCAGTTTCGGACCACTGCCAGCACGCCAAACCCGCGTTGCAAAGCCGCCGACATCGATGGTCAGCGTTTCCGGTTGCGTCACGCTCTGTCTTCCTTATTCGGCCGCGAGTTTGGGAGTGAACGCTGGAACGTTTGCGCGCATCGATGCCTCCATTGGCCGCGGCCACCAGTGATCGGTCCATCCGGCATGAATGTCACGCAGCTTCGGCATCACCGCATCGGCAAACAGCTTTGTGTTGTAACGACACAAATCCTTGGACATGTTGCCATATTGCAGCAAAAGCATCAGATGGCCAACGTTGAGACTGGTTGCGACTTCCCGCAACTGTTCCGCCACCTCATCCGGGGAGCCGATAATAACGTAGCCATTATCGACAATGCCCTGCATTTCTCGCGCGGTCGAGGCGATGCGCTCACCGTTCGATTTAACCCGGCCGCTACTGTCGGCTGCCTTCTTCACCTGGCTTTCCAGACCGGCACGCTGGCTGCCTTCGCTGCTATAACCTGGCGGGGTCGCCCATTTGGGATCGACATGCAGGCAGCGGCCGTAGAAATACTCGGCTGCCTCCGCGTAAAGATCGAAAGCATGCTGGCGTGACTCACCCACGCCGACGAATTGCAGGAAGCCTGCTTGATACGGGTTCCGGTCCTTGCCGAGTTTATCCATTTCGGACCAATAACCGTCCATCGTGGCTTTGCCAGCTTTGTAGCCATAGTAAGACAAGTAACAATATACATAACTCATTTCGGCGCACCAACGCCATGTCTCGACGCTGCCGCCGCCAGGCACCCAAATGGGTGGATGCGGGGTCTGCACCGGGCGCGGCCAAATATTGACATAGCGCTGCTGATTGAAACGGCCATTAAAGGCGAACGTTTCTTTCTCCGTCCAAGCACGCATCACCAGGTCATGCGCCTCCATATAGCGCTGGCGCAGTTGGGACGGATTGGTGCCGTAGGCGTAACAGGTATCCATCGGCGTACCGACAGGGAAGCCGGCGATCAGCCGGCCGCCCGAAATACAGTCGATCATGGCGAATTCTTCGGCCACGCGCGTCGGCGGATTATACAATGCTAGAGAGTTCCCCATGACGCACAGCGCCGTATCGCGTGTACGACGCGCCAGCGACGAGGCTATCAGGTTCGGTGACGGCATCAGGCCATAGCCGTTGGAGTGATGCTCATTGACACAGACCGCATCGAACCCGACCTCGGCGGCGTATTCCAGCTCATCCATGAAATCGTTGTACATCAGATGCGCACGCTTGGGATCAAACAGCGAGGAATGGATATCCACCCAGACCGAGGGCTGGGTATCCCTGAAATCCTCCGGCAGTTCCGTATAGGGCATCAGGTGGAACCACATCAGCTTCATCGGCTGTTTTCTCCCGCATCGTGCTGGCCTTACTATACAGTATTGCGAGCGCCTGATCGGTATGTCAATTTTCGCCGCGTTGGGTAAATTCGCGCGCAAGAGAACGCGCATAGGCTGAACCAAAGGACACGTCGTATGAACGATCTTGCCGGCGTCACGGCAGACAACAGCTTGGATGTCTCCGGCGTGGATATGTCAGGGCCTGCGGCACTGGCGCGCGCACGGGCGCTTGTTCCCGCGCTGCAGGCCGCCGCCAAGCGCATCGATGATGCAAACGAATTGCCGAAAGACATTTTGGATACGATGTTCCAAGGCAAGCTATTCAAGCTACTGCTGCCGAAAGCCTATGGAGGCGGGGAACTCCACCCGGTGGATTACGTGCAGTGCATCGAGGCAGTCGCGACGGGTAATGCGTCTGCCGCTTGGTGTATGAACCAAGGATCGGGGTGCTCGATGGCTGCGGCTTATGCCGATCCGGCGCTTGCACGGGAAGTCTGGGGCAGCCCCCGCGATGTGCTCGCCTGGGGCCAAGGGCCAGGCGCAAAAGCGGTCAGGACGCAGGGCGGTTGGCACGTTACCGGATCCTGGACCTTCGCCTCCGGCTCGCGCCACGCCACGTGGCTCGGCGCCACCGCACCGTGTTTCGAGGCTGACGGAACGCCCTGCCTGCGCCCGGATGGCAAACCTTGGGAACGTGCTCTACTGCTGCCGCGGCACCGGGCGCGGATCGATGACAATTGGTCAGTCATGGGCCTGCGTGGCACGGGCAGCGACACCTATATTGTCGAGGACCTTTTCGTCGACGACGCCCATGCCGTGACACGGGACTATGCCCCGACGCGCCAAGAGCAAGGGTATCTATACCGGTTTCAGGCGATGCAACTCTACGCCGGCGGCTTTTCCAGCGTGGCACTCGGCGTGGCACGAGGGATGCTGGACGCTTTCATCGATCTGGCGAAGAAGAAATCACAAGCGTGGTCAACCGAGAAGATGCGCGACAACCATGCCGTGCAGTATATGATCGGATATTGGGAGGCGGTCTGGAAGGCGGCGCGCGCCGGCCTGCATCAAACCCTGCGGACCGCCTATGATGACGTCGTCGCGACAGGAGAACTGTCGCTGGAGCAGAAGATCAATATTCGTCAGGCGACGACATATGCGATCCATGCCTCCCGCGACTTGTGCCATGCTATCTTCCACGAGGCTGGCTCAACGGCGATCTTTGACGATCAGCCGTTTGAGCGGCGCCTACGCGACGTCAACAGCGTCTCTCAGCAAACGCAAGGACGGCGTGCGCATTTCGAGACAATCGGACTTTACCGCCTGGGCGGCGAGCCGGATATGAAGTGGCTGTAGCATCTTGCCGTGCAGGCCACTTGAGATAGCAAGACGCTGACGATAGGTTGCGTTGCTCTGGATGGGTGGCCGAGTGGTTTAAGGCAGCGGTCTTGAAAACCGCCGTACGTGTAAGCGTACCGTGGGTTCGAATCCCACCTCATCCGCCACACGCATAATGTGTTGATCTAAGGTAATATTATCCCTCTCTATCGAAGGTGAAACCCCGCGTTCGCCCTAGATTTTGTCACAGCACGTGGAGAATCCGGGTCCTGGTGCTGCCCCCGAAGCTTGCTATCTTGGCGATGACGCCGGCTCCGCGCTGGGTCACGGCCATCTGATACGAAACACCCCGACCGCACCCAAAAGGCCAGCCGTAACCAGCAGAAGGCCAGCGATCTGAACAGCGTCCGGCACCTCGCCCACGATCGGAATACCGATCATGATCGATACTGCCGGCACCATCGCGGGAAACAGCACAGCGCGGCTGACGCCGAGCACGCGGATAGCCTGACTATAGGCGGTGATCGCCAGGACACCCTGCAAAAGACCCTGCACAAGGCCCTGCACCGCCATCACGCCAAGCGGCAGATTACGTATATGGTGCATCCCGTACCAGGCGATATATCCAGGCACGATCAGTATCAAAGACAGGAATGAAATCACGGCGATTGTACGGATGGCGTGTAAACGCCAGTGCCGGATCAGCACAGTGAACCAAGCCCAAATGACGGCAGAGGTGAAAAACAATAGGTCGCCGATCCAGCTGTTCGCGCCCGTTGCGGCGTGCAACCCGTTCCAACTGATCAACACGATGCCACCGATCACAAGCGCCGCCCCAATCAGATGAGCGCCGCTGAGCCGCTCTTTCAGCATGAACGTGGCGATACCAGTGCTGATGATTGTGACCGAGGCCGGATGGATTACCGCCCCATGGGCCAGCGGGGCGAAGGCGTATCCACCCATCTGCATCAACCCGAAAGCCGGCCCCGCCAGCATCGTCAGGATCAGGGCGCGCCGCCAGCCGACGCCCGCCAGTGAAGAAAAGCCCGCGCCAACCCAAAACGGCAGCAGAATCAGGCCGGAGACGCCAAACCGCATCAGGATCATATCGCCCGGACTCAGCCCCGCAAGCACCCCGGCCCGCGCCGTCGCGAACGACAGCGAGGCCCCAAGTGCCAAGACACAACCGCAAAAAAAACCCCAGGCATCGGATTGCGTATTCGGCAGGAAACGGCGGAGACTGGTCGCGGCAAGCGGCGTTAGGGTCATCGCGGCCGCCGCTAACCGGCGGCCGCGATTTTGTCCTGGGTCTTCGTCTCAAAGTCGCCGGCGTCGTGACGCTCGTGTAGTTGCTCCGACAACGCGCCGCGGACACGATTGACCATGCGCCCACGCCGCACGGCCGGGCGGTTAAGAACAGTGTCGGCCCACCGTTGGACATGCTTATAGTCCTGCACTTGCAGGAACTCGGCGGCGTCGTAGCTCCAGCCCTTTACTAAGCCGCCATACCAAGGGAACACAGCGATATCGGCAATCGTGTAGTCAGAGCCGCCGAGATAGGCGTTTTCCGCAAGGCGCTTATCCAGCACATCGAGCTGGCGTTTCACCTCCATCGCGAAACGATCAATCGCATACGCAATCTTCGTCGGCGCATACTGATAAAAGTGGCCGAAGCCGCCCCCAAGATACGGCGCGCTGCCCATCTGCCAGAATAGCCAGGACAGGCACTCGGCCCGCGGTGCCGGGTCGGTGGGCAGGAACGCGCCGAATTTCTCGGCGAGATAAAGCAGGATCGCACCGGACTCGAACACCCGGACCGGTGCGCGGCCGCTGCGGTCCACCAGCGCAGGGATTTTCGAGTTGGGATTAACCTCGACAAAACCGCTGCCGAACTGGTCACCTTCCCCGATCTTGATCAGCCACGCATCGTATTCGGCGCCGACGTAACCAAGAGCCAGCAGCTCTTCGAGCATCACTGTCACTTTCACGCCGTTGGGTGTCCCAAGAGAATAGAGCTGTAGGGGATGACGACCGACCGGCAGCTCTTTGTCGTGGGTCGCACCCGAGACCGGGCGATTTATACCTGCCCAGGCGCCACCGCTTTCTTTGTCCCAGGTCCAGATCCTGGGCGGCGTGTACTCGGTTGGATTTGTCATGATCCAAACTCCAGAGACTGATCGAAGACGTGGCGGCTTTCGGACCCAAATTTCCCCGGGTCAGGTCGACCGCGGGTAGTTCGATGGGAACAGCGCCCGCAAGGCTTGCTCGTCCCTCTCGGTCTTGAACGCATGATCGCTTCCGATCGCGCGGGCGCGCGCGATGGCCGGACGTGCGTCTATCGACGCGAACCAGCGCTTGATATGCGGATAAGCGCCGAGCGGCTCGGTGGTGCCGTGCATCACGCGTGCGGCGCGATCAATCCAACCCCAGAGCGACATGTCGGCAATCGTATAACTGTTGCCTACAACGAAA
>Ga0164296_1000984_pt1 | contig 32050 bp, 25 predicted proteins | sample GEODES057metaG_FD_113533 | JGI IMG/M metagenome (GOLD analysis project Ga0164296, IMG submission 113533) | Dystrophic lake water microbial communities from Trout Bog Lake, Wisconsin, USA - GEODES057 metaG | ecosystem: Environmental > Aquatic > Freshwater > Lake | place: USA: Trout Bog Lake...
ATCCGATTTTGAGGCAACTCTTTTCAAGGCCTCACAGGCAGCTGTTTTATAAGGCTCTACTAAGTTTTTCCATTTGTCCAAAGCTCTTGCTAGTCTAGCGGCAACTTGAGCATTTATAGCGTCAAGCTCCAGTACTCGTTCACTCCAAAACACGTAACCAGAAGCATCTGATTTGTGAAAAGCTGCTGGATTGGCAACACAGTAACTGAAAATCAAAGAGCGTGCACGGTTAGGATTTTTGATCTCAAAGTCTGGGTGTTGCATAAGCGATCTTACTTTGGAGAGGACATCTCCTCCTCTATCGTTTGCACTAGCCTGCACTGCAAACCACTTATCCATCACCAAGGCTTCGTGTTTATACAACTTATAAAAAATATCCAATGCAGATTTAGCATGTTCGCTGCCAGCGTTGATAAGTGCCAATAAAGCGTTCATTCTCTCTGTCATGTTCTCTGCGTGTTCAAAGACCTTGAATGCCGTTTGACTCCACTCATCTGAGTGACCATTGGCTGTAATTTTTTCAGCAAGACAAAGCTGTGCTAAAGCCAAGCCACTAAGTGCACGCTTGCCACAACTCATCGCATCTGGTGAGTAAGCGCCTTTGGATTTGTGATTGGCATAGGCCCAAGCCCAATCCTCTTTCAGGGCGAGCGCCATTTCCTCTTTCATTTTCTCCCTCACCCTGTGCACTTTAACAGGATCTAAACTCGCAAGTTGTTCCGCTAAATAGCTCTCACTGGGTAATGTTAAAGCCACCTCTTTGAAGGCTGGGTCTAGATTGTCATCGCGAAGTAAAGTTCTAAGTCCAGATAGTAGCTCTTCATTAAGGACTTGATCCACAGGGGATTCAGATTGAATTGCTACTAAGGCGCTATGAACGCAAAGTCTTTGCGCTGCGTCCCACTGGTTAAATGGATCTGTGTCGTGGGCAAGAAGGATAAGTAATTGTGCTTGAGTTTGTGTAGTCTCGAGTGTGACTGGAGCACTAAATCCTCTGAACAAAGAGGCGATTGGTTCACCTGAGTTGCAATCTATATTTTCAAATTCAAATGACTGCTCTTGTTGGGTGAGCACACACAAAGTAGACGCTTTAATCTCATCCCCACTTGAGCTCAGTAATCCAATCATGACTGGAACCACAAAGGGTTCTTTTGTGAGTTGGCCAGGAGTAAGCGGACAACTCTGTGCGAGTCTTAAAGTGTATTTCTTAGCACTATGATCATAAAAACCACGAGCTGTGATGTGCGGAGTTCCAGCCTGGCTGTACCAACGTTTGAATTGTTCAAGATGTGTTTTGAGTTGCGAGTCTGGATTTGCATCAGCTACAGCATTGGCAAAATCGTCGCAAGTAACGGCTTGACCGTCATGTCTCTCAAAGTAGAGTTTCATACCTTTCGTGAATCCGTCTCGCCCAACAAGGGTTTGCATCATCCGAACAACTTCTGCACCTTTTTCGTAAACAGTGACGGTATAAAAATTGTTGATCTCAATATAGCTGTCTGGGCGGACCGGATGAGCCATTGGTCCCGCATCTTCAGCAAATTGAATGGTTCGTAGTAATCTTACATCTTCAATTCGTTTAACGGCTCTTGCTGAGGGACTACCGGCTAAATCTTGACTAAACTCTTGGTCCCTGAAAACAGTTAATCCTTCTTTTAAAGAGAGCTGAAACCAATCTCTGCAAGTGATCCTATTTCCAGTCCAGTTATGGAAATATTCATGTCCAACAACACTCTCAATGTTTGAAAAATCAGCGTCCGTTGCAGTCGATTGTGATGCAAGAACATATTTAGTATTAAATATGTTGAGACCCTTGTTCTCCATGGCGCCCATATTAAAGTCAGAGGTGGCGACGATCATGAAGCGCTCCAAATCAAGGCGCAGCCCAAACCGAGCCTCATCCCAAGCTATGCTCGCCATTAACGAGTTCATGGCATGCTCTGTTTTATCCAAATCTCCGGGGCGCACATAAATTTGTAAAAGATGCTTGCTACCAGAGCGAGTCACAATAGATTGCTCCCTAGCTACGAGTCTTCCCGCCACAAGGGCAAAAAGGTAGCATGGTTTTTTATGGGGGTCGATCCACTTTGCGAAATGTCTTCCGTCCTCTAATGCTCCACTTTCTACTAAATTCCCGTTAGACAGCAAGACGGGGTAATGGGCTTTATCGGCTTTGAGCGTGACCGTATAACTGGCCATGATGTCTGGGCGGTCGGGGAAGTAAGTAATTCTTCTGAAACCTTCCGCCTCACACTGGGTAAAGAACGATTCGTTACTGACATACAAGCCCGATAGTTGCGTATTTTTAATAGGCTGACAGATAGTGAATATTTCTAAATTAAATGCCTCTCCGTCTTGGGGTAAGTTCTCAAGAACGAGTTGATCACCTTCAATTTTGAAACTACTGCCTGCACCATTGACCAAGACACGCGACAAACTCAGTTCTTCTCCGTCCAAACGTAAAACAGTTTCAGCGGAACTCGGGTTTTTTAAAACACGCATTTTGTTTAAAACACGTGTCTTTTGTGGATCTAAATCAAAGGTAAGCTCAACCGTTTCAATCCAAAATGCAGGAGCAGTGTAGTTCTCTCTTTTAATTAGAGGGGAGGGGCCATCACGATACATTTTTTATCTCCATCGAATATTTTTTATTTAAATTAAATCGCTACTTTCAACGCTATTTCTAAAGTGCTGATGTATGTTCTCTAAAACTAAACGCCCTGTTTGAGTGATGCTTCAATGAAGCTGTCCAAATCACCATCAAGAACACGCTGGGTGTTTGAGATTTCAACGTTTGTTCGCAAATCTTTAATCCGACTTTGATCCAGGACATAGCTTCTTATTTGATGTCCCCATCCCACATCTGTTTTGGTATCTTCGAGTTTTTGTTGCGCCTCCATACGTTTGCGCATCTCAAAATCATAAAGACGGGACCGTAGCCGTTTCCAAGCTACATCTCTATTTGAGTGCTGACTCCTGCTGTCTTGACACTGGACCACAATGTTTGTTGGTATGTGAGTTAAACGGACCGCGGAATCGGTCTTGTTAATGTGTTGACCGCCCGCGCCACTTGCTCTGTAGGTGTCTGTGCGAACGTCCGCTGGATTGATATCGATCTCAACAGAGTCGTCAATCTCTGGGTATACAAAAACGCTTGCGAAACTCGTGTGTCGACCTCCCGCTGAGTCAAAGGGGGATTTCCTGACTAAGCGGTGTACACCAGTTTCCGTTCTTAAAAGTCCAAAAGCGTATTCCCCCTCAATTTTGATGGTCGCGCCTTTGATGCCCGCTACATCCCCGGGAGTTTCATCCTCAACTGTGGCCTTAAAGCCCTTACGTTCAGCATACTTTAAATATTGACGAAGTAGCATACTAGTCCAATCACAGGCCTCGGTTCCACCTGCACCAGCTTGTAGATCTAAAAATGCGTGACTAGGATCTGCTGGGTTATTAAACATACGCCTGAATTCGAGTCGTTCAATATCGGCTTGAAGACCTTTGGTCTCCTCCTCCAAAGTAATCAACCCATCTTCATCGTTTTCAGCACGAGACATCTCAAAAAGCTCTGAGTTATCAGACAACTCAGTTTGTAATCTGGTAAGGGTGAGAACAACCTCCTCTAGTGTTTTTTTCTCCTTGCCAAGGTCTTGGGCTTTTTTGGGATCATTCCAAACTGTTGGATCTTCAAGCGATGCATTTACTGTTCTTAAGCGCTCAGATTTAGCATCGAAGTCAAAGATACCTCCGAAGTTCTTGAGTTCTCAAAGTTAAATCAGCTAAGCTTGTACCAATTTGGTTTAAACGTTCGACGTCCATGTGAATCCTTAAGTAAAACTAAATGTTTCTAATCCGGTGTGTAGCCAATTAAAGTTTAGGCAAGGAGTTAGCAATTAGCCTTGTATTTTCGCATGGACTGATCAGTTGTTCGTTAAGTGCGACTATTCCTTTCAAAACATTTCCAACAATGATGACGCAAGGACTCGTAAGTCTTTGATCTGTAATGGTTTTATGAAGAGAGTCGAGGCTGCAATAAACGTTTCTTTGACTCATTAAAGAAGCATTTTGAATGATTGCGGTTGGAGTTTGTGGATTCATACCCTTAAGAAGTCCTGATTCAATGGTTTCAGCCCCCTTAATGCCCATGTAAATCACAAGAGTGAGTCTGGTTTGCTCAGCGGTCCTTCCTATTATTTCCCAATCGAAATCATGTTCCTCTTGGGGGGAATCAGAGTTGCTTAAGTTCTTATAGGCTTTTTGGTGTCCGGTTAAGAAAATTACACCTTGTGCGTGGTCTCTATGAGTGAGTCCAATATTGAGTGAGCTGACAGCGGCGAGTCCAGAGGTGATGCCGTTTATCACTTCAACTTTAATTCCAGCATTTTGAAGGTGCTCGACCTCTTCTCCGCCGCGACCAAAAACAAAAGGGTCACCGCCTTTTAACCTGACTACGTCATGGCCTGCTTTGGCCTCTTGGATAAGTAGTTTGTCAATAAATGCCTGGGGGGTAGACTTACAGCCCCCTCGTTTACCAACGTAAATAATACGAGCCAGTGGATTAGCGAGCGAGCAAATTTCCTCGCTTACTAAATCGTCAATGAGCAGAACTTCAGCATGTTGGATAGCTTTGAGTGCTTTTATAGTGAGCAACTCTGGATCTCCTGGTCCGGCCCCTACTAGTTTGACCAAAGGCTGTGTGTTATTTGTCGGCATGTGTCAATTGTAATTTGAGACTTGAAAAATGTTTGAATTTGAAATTTAAGTTTAGGGATAATTTTGATTCAAATTTTTGATGTGTATGCTAATTTTTTTATTAAACCGATTTGATCAAGGATAGATTGCGGTGCAGGTAATTTTCCGTCGACAATTTGTTTTGAGTAATTAGCAATGCCTGAAGCATTTAATTCTTCATTGAAATTGCTAAATCCAGATATGCTACCTTTTTCACCCTCAATAGACATCAACAAATGTCCCTTCTCTATCAAGGCGTAGGCTGGGGAGCGTCTTGCATCTGCAACAGGCTCTCCTTCGCAACCTCTAAGCAAAAGTGCGTTAGCCTTTGTAAGGGTAAGGGTACTGCGCATTGACAGACTGTATTCAGGATGGGTATAGCTAGTAATTAGAATTTGAGTTGGATCAATTGAATTCTTTTCGCCTATGGGCTGAATTAATTTAACCAAGCTATGGGCAGAGTTTCTAAGACCGATTACCTCTCTGACGGCCAAGAGTTTGTCTAACGCTTTACAGATGACCTGAGTTGAAGTAAAAACCAATTCACCAGGAATTAAATTACAAGTTGCATCAGTTGGTTGATAGCCAAGGCAATCCAAAACTGATTGACTAGAAATCCTATCATTCTCGGATGAACTTCCGTGCATTAAAACTGCAAATCCCTCTTTAGCGAGTAACAAGCCTAGAAGGGGAGTTAAAACCGGGAGTCTTCTAGCACCGTTGTAAGTAGGTATCACAATAACAGGTGTATTTGAGGAGGGGGCCTTGAAGTAATTGAGACGTTCTTGAGTCGCATCAAGAAATCCAGCCATTTCCTGATCGGTCTCACCTTTTATGCGCATTGCAAGGCAAAAAGCACCGAGTTCCATATCGCTGACTCGTTCATCTAATATTTGACCCATCAAATCACGGGCTTGCTCGCGACTTAATGGTTTTGCACCGTCCTTGCCACGTCCTATCTCTTTGATGTAGTGTTTTATGCTCATGTGTTTGAGGTTGAATTTGACTATGTATAGCTAAAACTTACTAAAAAGATGAATAAATACGAACTGAATAAAACTTTAAATTTTACTCAATCTGATTGTGTCTTGCCTCTTTAAATGGGTAAGAATGATTTTCTAAGTGTGATTTAAGTTAGTCTCATTTTTTCTTCTTTTCAGATATATTGTAATAAGTAAGTCTTTCAAATATTCTTTTGAATTATTCGTCTGAATTTGCTTGGTAGAAGAAATTAAAAATTACGAAATTTGCTTCATCTGGGTCATTCAAACAACGAAACGGCGTTTATAAAGATATAATTAAATTTCAGACATAATTAAATACCTGTAATTAAGCAGCAATTCAAATGAAAAAACCTTTAGATGCTTACGTTCGATTTCTAACACTGGCTCAAACAATAAGCGGATCTCTTGAGCATGGGAATTTAGATGCAACTGCATTCCAACTTCTTGATCAGGTTTTAATTAGAGATAGTCAAGAGGATCTTCTTACAGTAACAGAGGCAATGGCAATTAATGAAATCGCCTCTCCTGCGACTTTGCACAGAAAAGTCGACGAATTATTAAACGAAGGATTTATTCAACTGACCTTCAAAGGCAATAACAGAAGAACTAAGTACCTAACTCCTACGAAAAAAGCATTTGATTATTATAAAAAATTAGGTACTTTTTTGATGAAGTCAGTTGCATAAGAGACTTTGAAATCATGCTTCAATGAAATTGTGCTTGTTCTATTAAAGTTTCATCTAAAGTCTCTCGAATTCTTTTAGCTGAAAGCAGAAATAGTTTTTTGTTAAAGGCCTCAATTACAAATGCAGGTCCAGAGTCGTTTAGTAAGACGAAACATTCCATTTTTTTGTTAAGAAATAGAACGCTGATTTTTAAATAATAATATTCATGATTTTTAAGGAGTTCAGCACTAAAACAATTTTCTGTAAGCTTTAGTTTGTCAATAAGGGATTGTATGAGGGAGGGGATTTCAAGGTTTATAAGTCGCTCAAACTCCCTATCTCTGTTCAAGTTAACCAAGGCGCACTGAACCTCATGCATACTAACTCCCCCTTTTTCGAACGACTCCACTAGCATATTTGCCCCCAAGTATATTTATTATTTTTATACTAAGCAAAATTCGTGTCAGTTTTCCTAAAGACTTTATAGGGGGTTTAACGGATATTTTTGCACGGGAACATTAAATCCAATCGATTTTTTTGGCTAAAGTGGTGCGTGAACTAAATGGGTGCATTACTTAGTTCATACCAATGACAAATATTTAAACTGTCATGCATCCAACTTTAGCTGAGTTAATCATCTTCCAAACTCAATGACTGGTCAGCAAGCAACGATCCCCAATTGGATTGGGCTGCTCAAGAGCATCTGTTTGAATGGAAATTTCACTGCACAATCACAGGCACCTCACTGGCGGGAGGGGTATTGCGGCTTCTCCAACATTTAATAAGTCCATCAATCATGACCATGCCAATTCCCGGCAAATCACCAAGCTCCACACTTTCTAAAAGGTCTTTGCCTGCGGAGTGCTGTGCTTTGTCCATGAAAACAAAATCCGCTGCCCTACCAATCTCAATAAGTCCTGAATTTAAATTTCTAATTTTTGCTGTATTACCAGTTGCAAAACAAAATACGATCTCAGCGGGAATGTTGGCTAAGCTAGATAGCATGGCGATCATTCTTAATATTCCCAGTGGTTGAACGCCCGAGCCCGCTGGTCCATCGGTTCCGAGAATTATTCTGTGTGGACATTTGAGTTGCATGCCTGCTTTAGCAGCAGCGATGGCAACACGCTCATTGCCATTGTGGACAATCTCAATAGCCCTAGAAGACTGCTCGCACAGATCGCATACATGGGCTTCAGGCAAGGAGGTATGCCCACCGTTGATATGGCCTATGATGTCAGCGTCTGCCTCTAAAACAACATCCTTGTCTATCAAGCCAGAGCCAGGAATAGATGGACCACCAGTATGAATGGTACTTTGAATGCCGTATTTTCTTGCCCATGAAACCATCTCCTTGGCTTCGTAGCCCGCCTTGACTGAGCCAAGGCCTACCTCCCCAAGCAGGGTAACTCCTGCGTCTGCAAGCTCCTTAAAATCTAGTTCGGTCATCCCCTTTTCAATAACGGGCGCTCCAGCTAGAACTTTGACACCAGCAGGTCTAAAGTTGTAGAAAGCCCTTTGTGCAGTGATCGCCAACGCCTTAAGTCCTACGATATCCTTAGGCCTCCCCGGCAAGTGGACCTCGCCTGCTGAAATCATGGTTGTAACCCCACCATTTAGGGTGGATTCAATCCAACCTAATTGATTTTGTCTTGGCGTCCAATCTCCTATCACTGGATGGACATGTGAGTCAATCAGTCCAGGCGCTAGACATGTTTTTCTCATATCAATTGTCGTTTTGGCGTGGGAAGTATCGCATTCACTTTCTTTCCCGATAGCAACAATGATTCCGTCGTTCACTACAACGGTGTCGGCATCAATTAACGGCTTGTCAACATCTCCAGTCAAGAGAAGCCCGATGTTTTTTATAACTACTTTCCCTGACTTTGCTTCAATTTCTGTGGTTGCCATGTGTAGTTTCTCCTAAAGAATTGTTTCTAGTGAATGGATTAATATATTTTTACAGATCGTAAGACTACATCTGTTACGAATTTGTGCCAATGTTTGACTGCGGTTTTAGTTTGAGTGTCTTTACCTAAAAACGCTGTGAGGGTAAAACGATTAGATACATAAAAATAGCTTGTAGAAACAATTAGAAGATAAATATCTATTGCCTTTACATTTTTTCGAAATAATCCAATCTGAGATCCTTGAAATAAAATTTTCCTAATAACTCCAATTGCTGGAGAAGAAAATTGGGAGGCATGTGCAGACTTGGAGATATGCTTGCCTTGCATTAAGTTCTCCGTATTTAGCAGAGTTATAAACTCAGGATTTTTTTGATAGTAATCAATTACAAAACCGATGACTTCACTAAGTGCTTTCTCTGGATTGTTTGCGCTAAATTTTATTGCCGATTCGGCCTGATTCATTTTGTCATAAATACGCTCAAGTACTTGAATGAAAAGTCCCTCCTTGTTTCCAAAGTAGTAATAGATCATTCGGTCGACTGATTTAGCGGCCTTTGATATTTTTTGAACACTTGCCCCCTCGTAACCATATTTTGAGAATTGGGCAGTAGCGGCATTCAAAATACTCTCTTTAGTTGAGAACTCCTTTATAGTGTTTTTACCTGCGCCACTTCTCCCCCCCGATGTTGGTGCATTAGACTGCATTTTGGTGCGACTCTTATCTGAATGTAAGGAAGACTTAGTCATTGTGGGGCACTAAAAACATTTAACAAAGAATACTACTGTTTTATCAAAAGCTAAAAACCACTATTTATTAACTTTAACGCAACCTTAACATACATTTGGCTTGGCGGAGACTTTTGAAGGAAGGGGCATGAATTTGCTAGTAATGAATTTTAATTACCAAAATAAAAACCTATTATGAAAAATCCCCACTTGAAGTCACCCTCTGTATAGTATATAGTTCAGAAAATGTTGTGATCACTACATTTTCCAAAATATAAACTCTTTTATATCTGGGTATTTAATTTCAATTGGATTCACTTTGACGAAAAATGTAAATTTACCTCATACATCAAATTCATCAACTCCAAATTTTCCTGTTACAAATACTCGTTCAGATGGGATTTCGGAGCAATTGGACTTGACCCAGGGTTTGGACTCTAGCACGGAAACTTCTGATCTTAATAATATTGAAATAGCTAAAGCGAAGGTTATTTGCAATGCTTGTCCTGTACTTTGCCAGATCTCTTTGGGGAGGTCTGGTGCTTGCGATAGGTACGCAAATATTGGAGGTGATTTAGTACGACTAGGCTCTGTCGTATTATTAGATTTTAACCAAGCGCATCAAAAGAACTCAGAACCAGATAACTCCAACAAGCAAAACTCCAGCAAGTTAGTTGAACTCATTTCCGTAAATGCTAGGGATGAAATTACAGAGGAAAAAACAGGTTTGCAAAATGAGGTGTCCTTAGATGGGCAAGTCGTTGACAGTGACCCTAGGCATTCAGAATATTTTCTAACTGGCGTAGGTTCTTCCACCACCTATCCTGATTACAAGCCTGCACCATTCATAGTTTCCTCTAAGCTAAATGGTGTTGATATGGTTACTGTGGTAACCGAGGGGATATTTAGTTATTGCAGTTTTAAAGTAAAAATCGATACCGATCGATATTTGGGTCCTGAGCAGGCGGATATTAAATACAAAGGTGAAGTAATTGGGCATGTCTCAACTGCGGAGTATGGTTCTCAGATGTTGTCAATTGGAGGCGTTCACCATTTGACTGGAGGGAGCAAAAAAGAAGGACGTTTAACTTTAGAAGCAATGCTTGGACTTGGCAACTGCAAAGAAATAGAGGTCAACATTCAAGGGGGTGCCAATGTTGTTTTAAAAGCGGGTGCAGCGCCTATTGTTGACGGCGTCTTAGAAAAGCGAATGAGGGTTGGTTGCGGATCCGCTGCTATTGGTATTTTTGCCCAGCAGTGGGCAGGTCTTGTTGATGAAGTCGTGGTTCTAGATGATCACATTACTGGAGTGCTCACCGAACACCAGGCTGGTAAATGTCTCAATATGAAACCCTCTGGAATTAAAGTGAAGGGAAGGAAATCAACTCCAGGACGATATTTTCAGGTGGCTAATCCCGGCCTTGGTTGGGGCGGAACTGACATTTTGGATCCACTTAGCATTTTGGAGTCTTGGGACAAAACTCAGGCTTTCCCAGGGCTGAGACTGCTCATGACCTCAACCACCGGAGAGCATGCAGTGTGGTACGAACTTGATGAGAATTTAAGTCCAATCAAGTGCCCCATGCCAAAAGAGGTTCAAGCTGTAGTTAACCGAGTGGTAGAAAATTGTGAGCCCTCAATTGTGTCTGTACTGTTTTTAGCGGGTGCGGGGGGAAGTTTGAGGGCCGGTGTCACAGAAAATCCAATACTTCTTACAGATGCGATCAAAGCCTCTTTGGTTAATGTCACCTGCGGTGGTGCTAGCACCTATGTATGGCCAGGCGGAGGTATTACGGTGATGGTTGATGTTTTGAAGATGCCTACCAACAGCTTTGGCTCAGTTCCCACCCCTGCTATTGTTGCCCCCATTGAGTTTACGATGAAGTTAGCTGATTATCAAAAGCTTGGTGGTCATATGAAATACGTCAGGAGCATTGAGGATACCTTGCGTCACGGTGCTTGGCACAACGACGGTGCTCCCAGAACTTTAGAAATTAAGCAGTCCCAGAGAACTGAGCACTCTCCTTTTAAATTTTTTAAATAATGGGTATTCAATAATCATGCAGCCCACTCGTCATCTACTGTCAAATAACCGGTGGCATTTTCAGCATGGTCCCATTGATTTGATTTTGGAGGCGTTTGGCAATCAAAATTCAGTTGACGCGGCATTTGAAAATGCTTGGATTAGATTTTCAACTGTTCTCAGTGAGCTTGTACAAGAGTTACCAAATTTGCGCAAACCTGTATCACAACCGAGCAGGATTGACAAACTTTCATGTGAAATTCCCACGGGGCAAGTCGCTTGGATGATGTGGAAAGCATGTTCAGACTTAATTTCCTGCAGTCCTGGAGAATTTTTAACCCCCATGGCCAGTGTCGCAGGAGCGGTATCAGACACAATAATAGAATCTTTCAAAGTGGTTGGTGTAGATAAAGCATGGGTAAACAATGGTGGCGACATAGCTTTGCATTTAACAAAAGAACATTCGGTAGAGATCGGGATCGTTGGTGAGTCGAATGATCTCTCAAAAAAAATGTTCATGAAATACTACTCAACTAACCTCACAGAACGTTTGGGCTCTCAGCAGATCGTTGAAGACTCCCATGTGACCGGAAAATTCAAAGTTGATCATTCAATGCCAGTTCGTGGCGTTGCAACCAGCGGCAGGGGAGGACGAAGTTTTACACGAGGTATAGCGGATAGCGTAACTGTTTTGGCGCAAAACTCTGCTTTGGCTGACGCAGCAGCAACACTTATTGGGAATGCTGTGAACGTTGACTTAGCAGGTATAGTCCGAAAACCTGCCAATTCACTAAAAGATGACACAGACTTAGGAGATATTTTGGTAACTGTCGAAGTCCCAAAATTAGAAGATGAGGTCATCAATATTGCAATAAAAGCTGGTATTGCCAAAGCAGTTAATTTAAGTCAAGCCTTAATTAGATCTACAGGTCATCAAATTTACTATGCTTTAATCTATCTTCAAGGCAAAGTTGGTATTTATGAATTTCAAAAAGATGATCATACGAAGTTTAATCATCAAGGCGATTTTGATAAAGAAGTCTTGCCTACTGCCAATTTAAATACTGTATGGGTGTAAAAATGAATTCATTGATTGATATAAGAAGGATACTGACATCGGTTGAGGACATTTACCATGAAAATGGACCCGCTCCTGAAAAACCGCTGAGGCGAGGTGCTATTGCTGTCGTGCTGCGAAACCCCTTTGCGGGTTATTTTGAATCAAATATTTTGCCCATGATGGATCAATTAAATGCAGTTGGTCTGGAGATGGCTGGGAAATTGCTTACTGCACTAGAGGTTGATAAAGATGAAATTACAAGTTATGGGAAGGGAGCCATTATTGGGGCTGATGGAGAGCTTGAGCACGGTGCACTATGGCATGTTCCTGGAGGCTATGCGATGCGAGAGTTGTTAGGATGGAAGGGCGATCGCGCAAGTTACATGGCTGGACTCGTAAAAGTCACCAATCAACCTGGAAATGCGTTGTCAATAGTTCCATCAACAAAGAAAGTGGGTCCACCCGGGGCCGCCTTAGATATTCCTTTGACTCACATAAATGCTGCCTATGTGAGGAGTCATTTTGATGCGTTTGAAATGAGAGTTCCAGGCGCGCCCTTAAAAGATGAGATCGTATATATTTTGGCAATGAGTACTGGACAACGTATACACGCAAGGGTGGGAGGACTAAAGCCAGAGGATATCAAAGTCTGGGATGGCCAAAGATAATTGTTATTTGTGAAAAAAGATTAAATCTAGATGGGGACTTAAGATGAAAGCTCAAATTCGAAAAATTGTTGTTCAATTAGATGAAGTTTTACAAGAGGGCGGACAAAGTGTAACGCCGCACACACGTCGTGCCTTGGCTATGGCTGTTATAAATAATCCATATGCAGGCAAGTACGTTGAAAATTTAGATGAGTTGATAACAATTGGTGAGGAATTAGGTGCTCTATTGGGTGCTAAGTGCGTGAGCGCACTGGGCATAAAGCCTGAAGATTCTCAAAGTTACGGTAAAGCCGCAATTGTTGGTGAAAACGGCGAGCTAGAACATGCTGCAGCCATTTTGCATCCTAAGCTTGGAGCGCCCTTAAGGTTAGCCGTTAGCAAAGGTGCTGCATTAGTCCCCTCCGCTAAAAAGAGGGGCACGTTGGGCACAGCAATTGATGTACCTTTAGGTCACAAGGATGCAGCCTTTGTGAGGAGTCATTTTGATGCTATGGAGGCACGAATTAATGATGCTCCTCGTGCAAACGAAATTTTAGTGGCAGTGGTGGTTACGGATAGTGGCCGTCCTTTGCCGAGGATTGGTGGGTTACAGGTTTCTGAGATAGTTGGCCAAGATGGTTTGAGGTAAAAGGTTGAATTGAATCGTTTTTTATAAATTTAAAAGGAATGAATGTATGAAACTATTGCTTAAATGGGTCTCGGTTATTGTTGCTTCAACAATTTCTGTGTCAATGGCCAACGCCCAGAGTAATTTTAAAATTGGTGAAGTCAATAGCTACAAGGCACAACCAGCATTTTTAGAGCCCTATAAAAAGGGAATGGAGTTAGCCGTTGAAGAGATCAATAGTGCTGGAGGGGTGAACGGTCGAAAAATTGAATTAATTTCACGTGACGATAACGCAAACCCTGGAGATGCTGTAAGAGCTGCAGAGGAGTTGTTGTCGCGCGAACAAGTTGAGGTTTTAACTGGAACATTTTTATCAAATATAGGTCTTGCACTTGCCGATTTTGCAAAACAAAAGAAAGTGTTCTTTCTGGCCGGAGAGCCTTTGACCGATAAAATTGTTTGGCAAAACGGCAATCACTATACATTTAGACTGAGAGCGTCAACCTACATGCAAGCGGCCATGCTGGTTCCCGAGGCTGCAAAATTGAAGAAAAAGCGGTGGGCTCTCATTTACCCTAATTATGAATACGGACAATCGGCAGCGGCTACTTTTAAGCAACTGCTTAAAGCCGCTCAGCCAGATGTCGAATTTGTTGCTGAGCAAACGCCAGCACTGGGAAAGATAGAGGCCGGTGCAGTAATACAAGCCCTAGCAGATGCAAAACCAGATGCGATATTTAACGTTTTGTTTGGTGCTGATTTGACTAAATTTGTTCGCGAAGGAAATACAAGAGGACTCTTCGAGGGTAAGGAAGTTGTAAGTTTGCTTACAGGTGAGCCAGAATATTTAGACCCATTAAAGGATGAGACTCCCAATGGATGGATTGTGACGGGGTATCCTTGGAGCACGATTGATACACCGTCCCACAAAGCATTTATAAATGCTTATCAAAAACGATTTAACGATTATCCAAGACTTGGCTCTATCGTTGGATACTCGCAAATTAAAGCCATAGCAGAAGGCGCTAAAAAAGCTAAAAGCACTGAGACAGAAAAAATGGTAGCTGCCTTTAAAGGCCTTAGTTTTGAGTCTCCGTTTGGCAAAGTGACCTTTAGAGCCGAAGACCAGCAGTCGACTATGGGTGCATTTGTTGGAAAAATTAAAAATGACAACGGAAAAGGGGTCATGGTTGACTACAAGTATATGGACGGGGCTCGATTTCAACCGACAAATGAAGAAGTTAAGAAATTACGTCCAGCGGATTAATTTTTGATTCATTTCATTGTTGTTTTGGATCTAATTAGGAACTAATGTGGAATTTTCCGCCCTCATCTCCCAACTCTTAAATGGATTAGCTTCTGCGTCATCACTTTTTTTGGTGGCGGCTGGGTTGTCTTTAATTTTCGGAGTAACACGAGTAGTCAATTTTGCTCATGGATCTTTCTTTATGTTGGGGGTCTACATTGCCTACACATTAGTTGGGCTTGCAAGCCAATATTTTCAACCTGGTTGGACCTATTGGTTGTGTCTGCTTTTATCTAGTGTTATTGTTGGGCTTTTGGGCTCAGCCATTGAGATTTTGTTTCTGAGGAGAATTTATAAATCACCAGAAATATTTCAATTGCTGGGAACATTTGCTTTAGTCTTGATTATCAAGGATGCAGCATTATGGGGCTGGGGGGCGGAAGATTTACTTGGACCTAGGGCGCCTGGTTTAGCGGGCGCAGTAAACATACTGGGCAGGCGTTTCCCCAGTTACGATCTATTTTTAATAGTGATTGGACCTGGAGTTTTATTAATCCTTTGGTGGATACTTAATAAAACACGGTTTGGAACTCTGATAAGGGCTGCTAGCCAAGACCGAGAGATGGTTGGGGCTTTAGGGATCGCGCAAGATAAGCTTTTTACTTCGGTATTTTTCTTGGGCTGCACACTGGCTGGACTGGCTGGCGCTTTGCAATTACCCAGAGAGCCTGCAAATCTAAATTTAGATTTAACCTCGATTAGTGATGCATTTGTAGTCGTGGTTGTAGGAGGTCTTGGCTCTGTGCCCGGGGCATACGCCGCTGCACTTCTCATAGCTGAGATAAAAGCACTCTGTGTATTTATTGGAACCGTAGAGATTGCAGGTATTACTTTTTCTTTCTCTAAACTCACGTTGGTTGCCGAATTTTTAGTAATGGCAATAGTATTAATGTTTAGACCTTGGGGTCTTATGGGTAAGCCTCAAGGAGCAACGAGAGTTAATACGTTCATAGAGCAACCCTATAAAGTTGGAACGAAAAATACCAATATTTTTTGGACTGTTTTCATATTCTTTTTATTTTGCATACCATCACTCACCTCCTCATCACCTTATACAACTGTGCTTGGAATCGATTTATTAACCGCAGTTCTTTTTGCCTGTAGTTTGCATTTCATCATGGGCCCAGGTGGTATGCATTCCTTTGGTCATGCTGCTTTTTTTGGTCTAGGTGCTTACATTGCAGCAATATTATTTAAGTACGGGCTACCCATGGAGGGCGCATTGATTTTTGCCCCAATCCTAACGGCTTTGTTTGCGATGTTGGTTGGATGGTTTTGTGTGAGACTGAGTGGGGTGTATCTTGCCATGCTCACCCTAGCGTTCGCTCAAATACTTTGGTCAATCTGCTTTCAGTGGGATGGGTTAACAGGTGGAAGTAATGGAATAAATGGGATTTGGCCAAGAGAGCTGCTAACCCAAAAGAGCAACTATTATTATTTAACACTATTCATGGTTTGTTTAAGTGTGTTTTTTATTAGGCGCGTCATTTTTTCTCCTTTTGGCTATTCTCTTAGGAGTGTTAGAGATTCAGTTTTACGGTCTGAGGCTATTGGTATAAGTGCAAATTTATTTCAATGGGCTGGGTTTGTATTCTCAGCTTTTTTTGCTGGACTTGCCGGAGTTTTATTTGCTTTTTCAAAGGGGAGCATTTCACCCGATACCCTGGGGATTTCAAGATCTGTTGATGCACTCGTTATGGTTCTTTTGGGTGGACTTCAAACGATAATTGGTCCAATAGTTGGTGCGATTAGTTTTACTTGGCTACAAGACAGTATTATTCGAAGCACTGAGTATTGGCGTGCTTGCCTTGGATGCGTAATTTTGCTATTGGTGTTGTTGTTTCCAAAAGGTATTGCGGGCTTCCTTATAGACCTAAGAGCTTACTTTTTTAAACCACAATTAACAACTAATCCCTCACCTACTAAGAGAGCCTCCTAGCCATGTTAAGTGTTAAAAGTTTAGCCAAGAGTTTTGGTGGCAATCAAGCAGTGAGCGATCTGTCCTTTGAGCTTGTAGATGGTGAAATGCTAGCTCTTATTGGGCCAAATGGAGCTGGTAAATCGACAACATTTAACATGGTTAATGGTCAAATTAGGCCAGACTCAGGGACAATAATTTTTGATAATAAAAGTCTGATTGGTCTGAGTTCGAAGAAAATTTGGCAACTAGGAATAAGTCGTACTTTTCAAATTGCCCAAACTTTTCAATCGTTAACTTTGGCTGAAAATGTACAAATGGCATTGCTCTCCTCAGACTCGAAGCTACTCTCAATGTGGAACCGAGCCAGCCTTTACAAAAGAGATGAGGCTATTGAGCTGCTGAGAATGGTGGGGCTGGATAAAGATGCTGACAAAGCCTGTAGCACACTTGCTTATGGGGACGTAAAGAGGCTAGAGCTGGCAATTGCTTTAGCCAATGAGCCTAAGATTCTTTTAATGGACGAGCCCACGGCAGGTATGGCTCCTGGTGAGAGAAAAAATTTAATGGCTCTGGTGCGAGAGATGGTCATAGATCGAAAAAAACTTGGTCGAAAATTACTCTCAGTTCTTTTTACCGAGCACAGCATGGATGTGGTTTTTGGATATGCAGACCGAATTATTGTTCTTGCTAGAGGCAATTTGATCGCAGAGGGCAATTCCGAGGTTATAAAAGCCAGTCGGGAAGTTCAGGAGGTATATTTTGGTGGTGGCAAAACTTTCGAAGCAAATACGAACTCATGACTACTCATTTTCAAACCTCGTTGACGGGTTCTAACAATAATGGCGATCCGCTCCTTCAATGCGTAAATATGAATGCATGGTACGGTGCAGCTCAAATATTATTTGATGTAAATATAAATATTTATCCCGGAGAGGTGGTCGCATTAATGGGGCGCAACGGGGCTGGCAAATCAACGACCTTGCGCTCATTCATGGGTCTTATGCCGAAAAAAACAGGGGCGGTTAATTTCTTAGGTCATGAGATTGGTCATTTGCAACCATTCCAAATAGCTCGCCAAGGCTTGGGTTATGTGCCAGAGGATCGAAGAATCTTCTCGGACCTATCGGTATTAGAGAATTTGAGTGTGGGTGAACAACCTTCAAGGTTCTTTCCCAACGGACAAAGGGCTCCTCAGTGGGACTTAGAGTCTGTGTTTTCTCTCTTTCCAAATCTTGGGAAAATGCCCGATCGATTAGGCTCACGTATGAGTGGAGGGGAGCAGCAAATGCTGACCGTAGCGAGAACTTTAATGGGTAATCCAATAGTATTGTTGTTAGATGAACCATCAGAGGGGATTTCTCCTTTAATTGTCGAGCAGATGGGAGAAATGATCTTAAAGCTTAAATCCCAAGGGGTTAGCATTTTGTTGTCTGAGCAAAATTTGCATTTTGCAAGTTGGGTATCTGATAGAGCCTACGTTTTAGAGAAGGGACAGATAAAGCATTCATCAAGTATGAATGAATTGGCAAATAACCAGGAAATACTCAGAGAGTATCTTAGTGTTTGAAAAGTAAATTCTAGAGGAGTTGTTGTACGTTAATATTTAACTTAAGGGGTAAAAGCGATGAAAAAATTCAATCTCAATCACGACAGAAGAGGATTTCTTAAAACCATTGGAGAATTGACATCTCTTGCAGGTGTAGCGACTTTAGGTAGCACTTGTTTAACGCCGTTTGCTTTTGCAGCAGGCAATATCAAACCAGACAGCAGTTCTGCTTTGCTTGTGATCGATGTTCAAAATTGTTTCACAGAAGGAGGTACTCTAGCTGTCGCTAGGGGTTCTGAAATCGTACCCGTTATTAATAAAATTTCTAATTCTTTTGAAAATATCGTAGTGACTCAAGATTGGCATACCCCAGCACATGCTTCATTTGCAAGCTCATACAACGGCAAAAAACCTTTTGAAACTACAAACTTAAAATATGGGACACAAGTCTTGTGGCCAGATCACTGCATCCAAGGAACACAAGACGCAGCCTTAAATAAGGATTTGAAACTACCCAGTGCACAACTCATCATTCGCAAAGGCTATCACAAAGATGTAGATAGTTATTCTGCATTTTTAGAGGCGGATAGAAAGACAACCACAGGACTGAGTGGCTACTTAAAGCAACGAGGCATTAAAACCTTATACCTTACTGGCCTTGCTACTGATTTTTGTGTGGCTTGGACCGCGCTTGATGCCAGACAAGAGGGATTTGAGACCTATGTGATTGAAGATGCATGTCGAGCAATAGATTTGAATGGATCACTGGCTGCTGCCTGGAAAAATATGTCTGACAAGGGTGTCAAACGGATCCAGTCAACTGATCTGATGCTTGTATAACAGCGTAACTTAGAGCATATGAGTTTGAATCAAAGAGTAGTTTTAGTTGTCAATGGTCAATCCAAAACACTTGACCTAACATCTGAAGCTTCTCTTCTTCAAGTGCTACGCAATGATTTTTTGCTAAATAGCCCAAAATATGGTTGCGGTTTAGGAGAGTGTGGTTCGTGCACCGTTTTAGTAGACGGGCAAGCTACAAGAAGCTGCGTTGTTCCAGCCACTCAAGTCGAGCAAAGGCGAATTACTACGTTAGAGGGGTTAAGCTTTGCAGGGGCTATTCATCCCATACAGCAGGCATTTATTGAACAGCAAGCGGCCCAGTGTGGGTATTGTTTGAGTGGAATGATCATGATGACTGTTTCATTATTAATGCGAAACCCAAATCCTGAGCTCGAACAAATTAAAAACGAGTTATCTGGAAATTTGTGTAGATGCGGGACTCACATTGAAATACTCAGAGCTGTAAAAAGGGCAATTGAATTATGTTCGTCCTCATCACCTGATGACTTATTTAAACCCTTAACCTGCGATTTGAATTAGTTTTATGCGCTCATTAGCTCATCAAAATCGCCAACAAATCTTATCTCAAACTGGGGTTTTACTTGTTGTTCGTGATCCCGTTCCCCCTCCTGTACCTGCACCTGGACAACCTCCATTTGTTTCATCAAAAAAATCAGAGGGTGTTGAGATATTGGTTGCGGTTTGGGATGACTCAAGCATTACCTCCATGCACGGACACGTTGATTTAGGTACGGGGCTAAGGACTGCTTTAACCCAGATTGTTGCGGAGGAGTTGAACATATCGCCCGAGCGTGTTTCTTTATTGATGGGGTCCACTTCAGCCGCCCCTAATCAGGGCGCAACAATAGCTAGTGCCTCAATTCAAATTCACGCAATGCCCTTGCAAAAAGCAAGCGCACAGGCTCATTTCTGGGCACTTCAACAGTGTGTCAATCTTTGGGGTTGTCAACTGAATGATATTGAAGCGAATAATGGTGAATTTCTCAATCGAAAAAACAATGAAACTTTGACCTGGAAGAATCTTCTTGAGGGCAAGAGGGTCACATTAAACTTAGATCTACAAACTCCGCTTAAGGATCCTGAGAGCTACCGCTTGATAGGAACTGATTTCCAAAGAGTCGACATTCCCTCCAAAGTTAAGGGGGATTTTATGTTTGTCCACGACATGAGAGTTCCAGGCATGCTGCACGGGCGAGTCATTCGACCTCCCTATGCGGGGTTTGATAGCGGGGACTTTATTGGTAAGACACTTATAGATGTTGATGAGTCCTCTATTGCTCACATCCCGGGTATCAAGGCAGTCGTAGTCAATGGTGATTTCGTAGGCATAGTGGCTGAGCGAGAAGAGCACGCAGAACAAGCCATGCGAGAGTTGGTGGTTCACTGGAGGGATTGGCCTGGCAAAAAGGGCTTGAACGATACTGAGCAAAGCATTAGGAATAATCCTTTTACGCAGCGAGTTTTGATAAATGAGGGCGATGTTGAGCAAGCCATTGGGCAAGCCACGCATTTGCTTGAGCGTACCTATGTTTGGCCATATCAAATGCACGCCTCTATTGGTCCTTCTTGTGCTCTTGCAATGTGGTGCACAGAGGAAGAATTTAAATCTAATGGGTACAGAGCTAGAGTGTGGGCGGGTACTCAAAATCCTCACGTATTAAGGGCTGATTTGGCATTGATAGCGGGAGTGTCAGACGAATATGTTGAAGTTATCCGTATGGAGGCCGCGGGGTGTTATGGTCGAAACTGCGCTGATGATGTTGCAGCGGATGCATTGATACTTTCTCGTGCAACCTTTTCACCTGTTAGGGTTCAGCTCACACGAGAGCAAGAAAATGTTTGGGAGCCAAAGGGCGCAGCCCAGCTCATGCAGGTCAGGGGTGGGTTAAATCACGATAACTCAGTCGCTGGGTATGACTTTGTAACCTCTTATCCCTCAAATGCCTCGCCAACTTTGGCGCTATTGTTGACAAGAACAATAGAGCCAGTGGCCAGAACATATGAAATGGGAGACAGGACTGCAAAACCTCCCTACGGTTGGGACAATTTGAGAGTAACTGTAAATGATATGCCACCAATTCTTAGAGCATCTTGGTTAAGAGGCGTATCAGCAATGCCCAATACTTTTGCTCATGAATCATTTGTTGACGAGCTTGCGTCAATAGCAAAAGAGGATCCCGTTGAGTTTAGGTTGAAATGGATTAATGATGAGAGAGCAAGGGAGCTTATCAGCATGACGGCTGAGAAAGCCAATTGGCTACCCCATCACATAGCACAACAAAAAAACAGCGATGGTCCTTGGTTAAATGGCCAAGGCTTTGCTTACGCACGCTACGTTCATAGCAAGTGGCCAGGTTTTGGCGCAGCTTATGCTGCTTGGGTTGCAGATGTTAAAGTTAATAAAGATACGGGCGAAGTACACGTTAAAAAAGTTGTAGTGGGTCACGATGCAGGATTACTTATTAATCCCAAAGGTGTTGAACAACAAGTTCATGGAAACATAATACAAACAACGTCTCGATCATTATCTGAGAAAGTGCAAACTGATACTCAAACTGGACAAGTTCTAAATTTAGACTGGGGCAGCTATCCAATTATTAATTTCAGAAATGTACCCATGGTCGAGGTTTATCACATGCCCAGACCAGGGGAGCCTTCTTTGGGTGCTGGTGAATCATCCTCAGTGCCCGGTACTGCAGCTATAGCTAATGCAATATTCGATGCAATTGGAGTACGTTTAACGCAGCCCCCGTTCACCTCAGAGAGTGTGCGTGAGGCAATGAATCCCAGCGCAAAGGACCTGGTTCGCCAGCAATCCCCAATGGGTGCAGAGGGCACACAACCCGCACTGGAGCAGTTGGCAAAGCGAAATCAATTCATCAATCTTGAAAAACTGAAAGTACCTTTTGGTGTTTTATCGGCCTTAAAAATGGGGCTTACAAATAAGGGGTTTCTTAAAGGAGTTGGTTTTTTATTTTTGGGCTTTCTAAGTTCTTTGTTTGTATATTCAGGATTTCAATCCGAATTACCAAGAGTTGGGAATCTAGGTAATTCCAGTTTGAGACTGAACCCAAGATTTGACGAATCTCTTGTAAATAGGGGCAGAGAACTTGTTGCATTAGGTAATTGTGTCGGTTGTCATACTCAAAATGGAGGTCTACCCTTTGCTGGAGGACGTTCAATACAAACTCCATTTGGTCGAATTACAACTCCAAATCTTACGCCTGATGTAGAAACCGGCATTGGAGGATGGAGTTTTGCGGCCTTTGAGAGAGCAATGAGGGAAGGCATTTCTAGAGATGGCCATTATTTATATCCAGCATTTCCATACACTTCATTTCAAAAAATAAATGAAGAGGATATGCTGGCCATTTATGCCTGGCTAATGTCCCGTACGCCAGTATTTAGTCAACAAAAGGATGGTGATTTACGGTTTCCATTTAACCAAAGAAAGTTAATGCCTATTTGGAACTCTTTGTTTGCCAATCAAAATCCAACCGAGCAGGTTTACGATATTGCGCCCAGTGAGGAGTTTTTCAAAGGTAAATACCTCGTTGAGTCATTGGGGCATTGCGGGGAATGTCACTCTAGCCGGAATGCTTTGGGTGCAATGAGTGGGGAAACTAATCTATCTGGGGCATTTGTTGATGGTTGGTATGCCCCGGCGCTTAACTCAAAAAATCATTCTCCAATTCCTTGGTCTAAAAAGGAAATTTTTGATTATTTAAGCACTGGAAGAACTTCGTTTCACGGCATCGCAGGTGGGCCCATGGCTCAAATTGTCCGAGAATTAAACCACGCTCCAAGCACCGATCGAATGGCCATGGCTGAGTATTTATCAATTGTCATGAATCCAAAGGGTGTGGATTCAATGCAAATTGCGCAAATTGCAGTTGACACGATAAATAAATCAATTTCTGTCAAAGAGAAACAAAGCTCATTTGCTATAAATTTAGATTTATTACCTGGACTAAGGCAATTCAACGGAAGTTGCTCAAGTTGTCATCATGACGGGGATGGCCCACAATTACTTGGAACTAATCTTCATTTGTCGTTGAATTCAAACCTACATGCAGAAAGTCCAGTAAATTTGATTCGTATTATTTTAGAAGGGGTTAGGGAGCCTGCCTCTCGCGAGCTAGGTTTCATGCCCTCATTTAAAGATAATTTGACTGATCAGCAGTTAAGTCAAATTATTTCTTATATGCGTCAGCGTTTCGCCCCTGAAAAGTCTCCTTGGGAAAATTTAGATCAAAGCATTCAAATAGTTCGCAAATCGATAGAGCATTAAATACTATCTTAGTATTATCTTTTTGCCAACGCTCTTACCCGTAATAAGTTTAAGTAATCTGTAGGGTATAGAACTCGAGCATATTAATTTAGAATGTTTAGAAATGTAAAGCTAAGATCTTTGAGAGGTTAAAATTTTTATGAAACGCGTACAAATGATCATCAACGGCAAGGCCGTTGATAGCGTAGAGGGTGAGTGGATTGATGTTGAGAACCCGTCCAACAAAACTATATTTGCGCAAGTACCTCGCGCTAGAAAAGAAGATGTCAATATTGCTGTTCAGGCCGCAAAAACTGCGTTTGCGAGCTGGTCACGCACGGCAGCTGCGGATCGCGGAAAAATGCTCTACGCCATTACAGATGCGTTAGAGAAAAATAAAGAAGAGTTGGCTCGTTTGATCAGCACTGAGAACGGTAATGCACTTCGCACTCAAAGTCGTGGTGAGGTCAATATAGTTATTGAGATATTTAGATACGTTGCTGGTATAGCCCGTGAAATAAAGGGCAACACAATGTTTCTCAATGTTGAGAATTTAGATTACACCCGAAGAGAGCCCTACGGTGTGGTTGGAGCGATCGTCCCCTGGAATGCTCCCCTGATGTTGGCGGCATTAAAAATTGCTCCAGCCGTGATGACAGGAAATACCGTTGTTCTTAAAACCGCAGAGGACGCTCCTCTAGCTGTAACTGAGATGGGACGCATTTGTAATGAGTTTTTACCGGCAGGGGTTCTCAACGTCATAACAGGCTATGGACTTGAGTGTGGAGCGCCTCTTGCAGAGCATCCAGATGTCCCGAAAGTTTCCTTCACAGGCTCTACAGCTGTGGGTAGATCTATTTTGGCCGCTGCAAGTCAAAGAATCGCTGCCGTATCTTTAGAACTGGGCGGTAAGAGTCCACAAATTGTTTTCCCTGATGTAGACCTTGATTTCACCACTGACGGTGTGATCACTGCGATGAGATTTTCCAGACAAGGACAGTCATGTACTGCTGGCTCAAGGGTTTACGTGCATGAATCAATTGCAGATAAATTTTTAGATAAACTTGTTGGGAAATTAAAGAAATTTCAGATTGGCAATGCTTTAGATGAAAAAACCGACGCTGGAAGTTTGGTTAATTTAAAACAGTTCAACAGGGTTTGCTCATACGTGAAAGAGGCAATGCAGGCTCACCCTGATGCTCTTATATTAGGTGGTCTGCCCAGTGAAACTGGTCCTTTGTCTGAAGGATACTTCTTTGAGCCGACCATTTTCTTGAACTTGCCTGAATCTACGCGGATGACCCATGAAGAGGTTTTTGGACCCGTGCTTTCAGTGTCAACTTGGTCAAGTGAGAGTGAGGTTATAAAACAAGCGAATTCATCCGAGTACGGTCTGGCTGCCTTTGTTTGGTCTAGGGCGGGAGCTCCCGCACTCAGAATGGCCCATGAGCTTCAAGCGGGATGGGTGCTGGTTAACCAAGGTGGAGGTCAAGCAATTGGACATTCTTACGGCGGTATGAAACAAAGCGGAGCTGGGCGAGAGTTCTCATTAGAGGGAATACTAAATAGCTACACTGAGGTTAAACAAGTCTCAGTCAGCCTGGGATCTCACGGGTTTTAATATAGTAATTCTGTAATAAAACTTACACATACCATTATTAAGATTTTGTAATTATTTGTGGATGGGTTACTTTCAATTACTGGACAGAAGATGATTAGAAATAGTAACTTTATAAAGTTAATCTTTGCAGGAGCTCTTTTGATAGCGCCTTGGGCTGTCACAGCGGCAGAAAAAGTAACTATCCAACTTAAGTGGTCCCCGCAAGCGCAGTTTGCTGGGTATTATGTTGCACAGGCCAAAGGGTATTACAAAGATGCGGGCTTAGATGTGACCATCAAGCCTGGAGGCGCTGACATTAAAACAGTTCAAGTCATTGCCAACAACGGCGCAGATGTCATTGTTAATTGGTTGCCAGGCGCATTAGCAGCAAGAGAGGAGGGTATTCCTCTTGTAAATATTGCACAAATATTTAATAGATCAGGATTAATGTTGACCTGTAAAAGATCCAATGGAGTTAACTCCCCCAAGGACTTTAAGGGTAAAACCATGGGCGTTTGGTTAGGTGGCAATGAGCATCCTTTTTTAAATTGGATGGCTAAATTGGGTTACAAACCTGATACAGATATCAAAATCTTAAAGCAAGGCTATGATTTGGATCTGCTCACTAAAAATCAGGCCGACTGCATCTCAACTATGATTTATAAAGAGTACTGGGAGCTGATTGATGCGGGTCTTAAAGAGTCTGATTTAATCAATTTTTCATACGATAAGGAGGGGGTTGGATCTTTAGAGGATGGTTTATATGTGCTTGAATCAAAATTAAAGGATCCCGCTTTCGTCTCAAAAATGGGTAAGTTCTTAAAGGCTTCTATGAAGGGCTGGAGCGATGCGGTTAAAGATCCTGATGGGACTGCAAAAATTATGGTTGCAGCAGACCGATCTGGCCATACGTCTGAGAAAATACAAAAGAGGGCAATGGAGAACGTTGCAACTTTAATTACCAACGCTGGTACACCCAAAATGGGGTATCTTGAGCCTAAAGACTTTGAGAGAACAGTGAAAATATTAATATCCAACCAGGCTACACCATTCATTAAAAAAGATCCTGGAACTTCTGCATATACTTACGCTGTTTGGGAGGCAGCAACTAAATAGAGAATTAAAAAATATGCTAGTTTTAGGAATTGAATCCTCGTGTGATGAAACTGGTGTTGCACTTGTCGAGTTAACAGAAGAAACCAAAACCGAAGTTCGTAAAACATCGCAATGGCCAATATTGCTTGCCCAGGCATTGCATTCACAAATTGCTCTTCACAGCCCTTACGGTGGTGTTGTGCCTGAGCTTGCTAGTCGAGACCATATTCAGCGGGTCGTCCCACTTGCACAAGCAGTAATGGCGCAGGCAAACAAACAATTCTCTCAAATTGAAGCTATAGCCTTTACAAAAGGACCCGGTCTAGCAGGTGCTTTGCTCGTCGGTGCTGGGGTTGCCTGTGCGCTTGGTGCATCCCTAGACATTCCAGTAATTGGAATACACCATTTAGAGGGGCATCTTTTATCTCCCTTTTTGAGCAAAACTCCTCCCGCATTTCCTTTTGTGGCTTTGCTTGTCTCTGGTGGCCATACTCAACTCATGCGGGTCCAGTCGGTGGGAGAGTACCAACTCTTAGGTGAGTCTATAGATGATGCCGCAGGAGAAGCTTTTGATAAATCAGCAAAATTACTAGGCATAGACTATCCTGGTGGTCGAGAATTATCTGAATTGGCCCAAACTGGTAACCCACAGGCATACCCCTTTCCCAGACCGTTGCTGCACAGCAAAGATTTGAATTTTTCTTTTGCTGGTCTAAAAACTTCAGTTCTAACTCAGTGCAAAAAATTAGGCACACAACTTAATTCAGAGCGAGCAAATTTGGCCGCTTCAACCCAAGCCGCGATTGTCGAGGTGCTTGTCAAAAAATCCCTCAAAGCGCTAGATCAAACCGGTTTATCGACCTTAGTTATCGCAGGCGGTGTAGGTGCTAACAAAGCCTTAAGGGAGTCATTAAACAATGCCTGCAAGAGGGTCGGTGCATCTGTTTATTACCCAGAGATTGAGTTTTGTACAGACAATGGAGCCATGATCGCAATAGCAGGTGCGATGAGAATACAGGCCAAACGAGAGTTGCCAACAAAAAATTATTCATTTGAAGTTAACCCCCGCTGGCCACTTGATCAAATCAATCTAAAAGACTGATCAAAGTACAGGTATGGATGTGGCTTTATTGACTGGTAATTTCTTGGTCAACGTAAGGTATAAAACGCCGTCTTCAAGTTTTGCCTTACTACTGCTGGGATCAATCTCCTCAGGTAATTCATAACCTTCGCTATACGAGCGTTTAGCTTGTTCAGTTGTATTAAAGCGAACGACATTGCCTTCTATGGAGATATTCAAATGTTCTTTAGATACTCCTGGCAAGTCAATTTCTAATCGATACTGGGCACTATCTTGCTCGAGTTTGGGTTTTTGTGGTGTCTTTAATACCCCGTCAATAAAACGCTCAAAAGATACTAGGTTGCCCCTTGGATAGGTAGGTGTTGAAGTTGCAGATAAAAACATTTGAATTTCCTTTTTGGTTTGAACAGAAGAATTAAAAAGATTTTCAAATCAATTTAATATACCTGTTTGGTTTTTTAGGCCTTACTCGTATGCAATGTAAGTGGGCACAGGGGGTATAAAATTCAAGGTATTTTGGGAAACAATATTTTTAATGCTTTTCTCTTGAAATAGAAAGAATCTGCCCTATTTAGGGGAGATTTCTAATTTTGTAACATAAAAATTAAATTATCAACTTAATAATTATTAAATCATGCGCTCACACATAGAAAATCTAGAGGAATCCAAAATCCGGGAAGTTGCAAACGCTGCAATGGATAAAACCGATGTTCTAGCTTTTTGGTTTGGAGAGAGTGATGAGGTTACGCCTGAGTTTATTCGTCGTGCAGCCGTTGAGTCCTTGGAGCGGGGAGAGACTTTTTATACCCATAATTTAGGGCTCCCTGAGCTTAGGCAATGTATTGCAAATGAAATGAGTAAGCGCCACGGAGCAGGCAGTGTAAGTATGGACCGAGTTGCTGTGACCTCTGGAGGTGTCAGCGCTTTGATGATTGCCGCTCAAGCCCTGGTTTCCCCGGGCGACGAGGTCGTCGTTATTACTCCGCTATGGCCCAACTTGTGTGCTCAAGCAACTATCATGGGAGCCCATTTAAATTACGTTTCACTCAGTCCTAAGGCTGGCCTTTGGGAGCTAGACATGGACAAGTTAATTCAATCTCTTACTTCTTCAGTTAAGCTTTTGATACTTAATGCTCCCAATAATCCAACGGGGTGGACTCTAACAAGACGCGAGCAAGAAATAATTTTGAAACACTGCCGAGAAAAAGGAATTTGGATCTTGGCGGATGAGGTATACGAGAATTTATATTACGAAAAAACTGAAAATGGCTGTGCTCCAAGTTTTTTGGATATTTGTGATCCCAACGATAGACTGATTGTTGTACACAGTTTTTCAAAGAGTTTTTTGATGACGGGCTGGCGCCTAGGTTGGATGGTTGTCCCTGAGTATGTTCTCAACAGCATAGGGAAATTAATCGAATTCAATACTTCATGCGCCAGTTTATTCACGCAAAGAGCGGGCGTGGTGGCAATCCAACGCTGTGATGAGGTCACACCCCGCGTGGTTTCACACCTTAAGTTGTGTCGGGATACGCTTTGCTCAAGCCTTGAAAAGATCCAAGGTATCGAGCTAGCTTCACCAAGGGGAGGAATGTACGCTTTCTTTAAAATCAACGGATATAAAGATTCCTTAGATGTTGCAAAAAGGTTGGTTCTTGACGTCGGTCTTGGAATTGCCCCTGGAGAAGCATTCGCTCCAGAGTCCCGAGATTGGTTTAGGTGGTGTTTTGCTTCAAAGGATCCATTGAGACTGACACAAGGTATCGGTAGATTAAATGAATGGCTGGAAAAAAATCCAAAAATTAATATTTAAGTGTTAATTTTTTAGTCGGTCGATTCGAATACGGCTCATTAAATGCAGATATACACGCTCGTTCTCTAGATTTGTTACGAAGAATTGGTTGGTAGGTTATAATTTAGGGTTGATTTGAGGGCTCAAGCAGGAGCCGCATAAGTCAATGAATCACGCCTTCTGGCATTTCCGGCTGTAGGCGCATGTAAAACTTTTTGGAAAAACAATGAATATTCAACAAACGTCCGAAGTCGTTAAGGCTAATGCACGCAGTGCAAACGATACTGGGAGTCCTGAGGTTCAGGTCGCCCTTTTGACAGCTCGTATTAATGAGTTGACCCCCCATTTTAAAACTCATGCTAAAGATCATCACGGACGCCGTGGACTTCTTCGCATGGTAAGTCGTCGTCGTAAGTTATTAGATTATTTGAAATCTAAGGATGCTGATCGTTACACACAATTGATCGCTAAATTAGGTCTTCGCAAGTAATTAATTTTTTACATTAGAGTAAAAATTTTTGAATATGCCTTAAAGATCAACGCCTGAGTTAGTCAATAGCTCAGGCGTTTTGTTTTTTAGGTATGTTTCATTTGGTGGAGTAGGTAAGAGTGTTGGCAGGGCTGAAGCTGTGTCATTCCAAAAGATTCGTTTTTTACAAATTCAATAATGAATTGAACGTCTTTTGGAATGGCATCGTGTTCTGGTAATCCTTTTCTTCTCCTGGCTTCTTTAAGGCGGCCCTAAAGCCTTAATATTTTAGTTATTGGAGATTACACATGTCACTTTTTAATAAAGTTACCAAAACTTTTCAGTGGGGGCAGCATAAAGTCACCATGGAAACTGGTGAAATTGCGCGTCAAGCATCAGGAGCAGTTATCGTAGATATTGAAGGAACTGTTGTTCTCGCAACAGTTGTTGCCTCTAAATCATCAAAGCCTGGTCAGGACTTCTTTCCCTTGACCGTCGATTACATAGAGAAGACTTATGCAGCAGGTAAGATTCCTGGAAGCTTTTTTAAGCGTGAAGCAAAGCCCAGTGAATTGGAGACACTAACCAGTCGATTGATTGACAGGCCAATCCGCCCGTTGTTTCCTGAAGGGTTTTACAACGAAGTTCACGTTGTAATTCACACCATGTCATTGAATCCCGAAGTCGATGCTGACATTGCTGCAATGATTGGTGCATCTGCTGCATTGTCAATTTCAGGTGTCCCGTTCAATGGCCCGATTGGCGCAGCTCGTGTGGGCTATATCAACGGTGAGTATGTGCTCAATCCTGGGCAAACACAACGCAAAGACAGCATCATGGAGCTGGTTGTTGCTGGGACTGAAACGGCCGTTCTAATGGTTGAGTCTGAGGCGCAACAACTCTCAGAAGAGGTTATGTTGGGCGCTGTAATGTTTGGTCACCAACACGGCAAAACAGTTATTGACGCAATTCATGATTTAGTCAAAGATGCAGGTAAACCAGTATGGGAATGGGTTGCTCCCGCAAGAGATGAAGAGTTTGAGGGTAAAGTCAAGGCCCTTGCTCAAGAGCCTTTACACGCTGCTTATCAAATCCGTAACAAGCAAGCTAGAACCCAGGCTTGTCGTGAGGCCTATGAGGCGGTCAAAACCGGTTTGACCCAAGCAGGTCTTGAATTTGATCCCATCAAAGTCGATAACCTTTTGTTTGAAATTGAAGCTCGTATCGTTCGTGGACAAATCCTGTCTGGAGAGCCACGCATAGATGGTCGCGACACACGTACTGTTCGCCCGATTGAAATTCGAACAGGTGTTTTGCCACGCACCCACGGTTCAGCATTGTTCACCAGAGGTGAAACTCAGGCGTTGGTGATTTCAACCCTTGGTACAGATCGTGATGCGCAGCGTATTGATGCTTTAGCCGGCGAATTCGAAGATAGATTCATGTTTCATTACAACATGCCTCCCTTTGCAACCGGTGAAGTGGGCCGTATGGGCAGCACTAAACGTCGTGAAATCGGCCACGGCCGTTTGGCCAAGCGTGCACTCGTAGCCTGTTTGCCATCTAAAGAGGAGTTTCCTTACACAGTGCGTGTGGTGTCCGAGATTACTGAGTCCAATGGCTCATCCTCCATGGCCTCTGTTTGCGGTGGGTGTTTATCATTAATGGACGCTGGCGTTCCTATGAAAGCACACGTCGCCGGTATTGCCATGGGACTCATCAAGGAAGATAACCGTTTTGCAGTGTTGACCGATATCTTAGGCGATGAGGATCACCTCGGAGATATGGACTTTAAAGTTGCTGGTACTCCCAACGGTATTACTGCGTTGCAAATGGATATCAAAATCCAAGGCATCACTCAAGAGATTATGCAAGTCGCATTGGCTCAGGCCAAAGAGGCTCGCCTGCATATTCTTGGAATCATGCAAGAGACGATGGGATCAGCCAACACTGAGATCAGTAACTTTGCACCCCGTTTGTACACCATGAAGATCAATCCTGAGAAAATCAGAGATGTGATTGGTAAAGGGGGTGCAACGATTCGTGCATTGACAGAGGAGACTGGTACACAAATCGATATTTCTGAGGACGGAGTGATCACGATCGCTTCTAGCGAAGGGTCTAAAGCTGAGGAGGCTAAGCGCCGTATTGAGGAGATCACAGCTGAGGTTGAAATCGGAAAGATTTATGAAGGACCGGTTACCAAGATTTTAGATTTTGGTGCTCTGATCAATTTATTGCCTGGAAAAGACGGTCTGCTGCACATCAGTCAAATCAGTCATGAGCGTATTGCTAAGGTTAGCGATGTTCTTGCTGAGGGACAAATTGTTCGAGTTAAAGTGATGGAAACTGATGAAAAAGGACGTGTTAAATTGTCCATGAAGGCCTTATCTGAGCGTGCACCTGCACCTCAGGTTAATGAAACGCCTTCTAGTGATTCACATGAAGCCCATGCTTCTCAAGACCATTCCGCCAAACCATCTGATGATCACGAGCAAAAGCACCATCAAGAATAATCACTTGTTTGTTAAGCACTAACTAAGAAAAGGAGCCAAAAGCTACCTTTTTTTAGTTCTTTAAATTAAGTTTGAATTTTTTATAGTTTTAACTAAAAGCATATGGCGCAAAGCAAAAAACTTATCGTCGGTAATTGGAAAATGAATGGGTCTGCCCAGTTTAATTTCCATTTGATGGCTGAACTACTTCGTACAGATTTGC
>Ga0164296_1000987_pt1 | contig 31901 bp, 30 predicted proteins | sample GEODES057metaG_FD_113533 | JGI IMG/M metagenome (GOLD analysis project Ga0164296, IMG submission 113533) | Dystrophic lake water microbial communities from Trout Bog Lake, Wisconsin, USA - GEODES057 metaG | ecosystem: Environmental > Aquatic > Freshwater > Lake | place: USA: Trout Bog Lake...
CCCGAGAGCCCTGAGTACATTGCCCTCATCACCGTTAAGTCTGGCGGTCACAGTGTGTCGGGGACCTTGATGTCAATTGGTACGCGCATTGAGACACGCATCGTGAACGTTGACGGTCACAGCATTGAAATTCCACCAGCCTCCTCAATGCTCGTTGTGCGCAACGACGACCGTCCGGGAATGATTGGTCACGTTGGTCTCGCCCTCGGCGAAGCAGGCATTTCAATCTCGTCAATGGCGGTAGGGCCAGACGCAGCTACGAACACGGCCCTGATGGTGCTTTCAACGGGCTCACCAACGCCTGACGAAGTGATTACCAAGCTCGCCAGTGTTGACGGCATCAAGTACATCCACTCCATCGCGCTGCGCTAGTCGCCGAACGATAGCCTCGAAGCATGAGGTGGCGGGATGACTCTGGTAACTAGAGTGCAGGACCTCCTGCGCCAAACTGGTTTTCGTCCACTGACAACGTCGACGCGACTTTCGATTCGAGCAGCATTTTGCCTCACGGTGCCGTTGGTACTGGGCATCGTGCTGCATCAGCGGGCGTATTCCACTGCGGTGGCTCTAGGGACGCTCTGGGGTGTGAGCCAAGATGGCTCTGACCGATGGCGTCAGCGCGGACCACGCCTGTTGGGTGTATCGATGGCGGGAGGCGTTGGCCTCACCATTGGCTCGGAGTTCTTGCGTCTCAGTACTGGCGACTGGGCTGTCGTGGCTCTCCTGGCCGTGACCGCATTCCTGGCCGGCATCATTGAGGCGTCCATGTTCGCCACCCAGGGCATGTACCTACTGCTCGGCACCATCGTGGGTGAAGGACTGGGCTTCACTGGCCGCGAGTGGCAGTCGGGTGTCTGTATTGGGGCGGGAGCACTCTGGGTCTATTTCGTAGCGAGCATCACTGACCGTCGCAGTCGCACCGTTGACCAGAGGGCCACTATCGCTCACGCGTTTCGTCAGCTCGCTCGGTCGCTTCAGGAAACCAACCCGGAAAGGGCAAGCATTGCTCGTGTCCAGAACCTTCGCGTGCTTGACGTGGCGCAGGAAGTTGTGGGTGTTGAACCACTCGATAAGCAGAGCGCTGAAGTTGTGGCGCTGCGCCAATGTCTCGTTGTGGCTCTGCAGGTAGCCGAAACGTCCTGGTTCGTGCGAACAAAAGACATTGCCGTTGACCCGGTTATTACCGATGCCCTCGATGTAGCAGCGGACATCTTGCGTTACAAGGATGCGGTGTCGGCGGATCGCTACTTACGCACGGTGCAGCTTCCTTCGGACGAGGATCAGAAAGTCGTCGTGTCAGCCCTTCGTCCACCCGACCAAGCTGACCTTCGACCAGGTCTCGCTTTTCGCTCCACGCTGACTCGACTTCCTTGGTCGGACCGGTTGCGTTTTGCGTTGATCTTGACCGTGGCCGTGGCGGGAGCATCCGTGCTGACGCACTGGATCGATGGCCCGCGCGGTTACTGGCTCCCGATGAGTGTGGCCTTTATTTTTAGACCTGACCTCGGTCCTGTCGTTCGTCGCGCACTTTCTCGTACGGTCGGAACCCTGGTTGGCGTTGGCATCGCCGCCATCGTGGCCCTTTCGGGCAATCAAATCTCGTTACTGATTGTGTTGGTCTTTCTGATGGCGTGGGCGGTGCCGTGGGCCAAAGAGCGAAGCCACGCTCTCACCATGGTGTTTTTTACGCCAATCATTTTCGTGTTTGTAAGCCTTCTGGGACCCGATCAGAATCTCTTTGGACCTCGAATTCTTGACACCGCCCTAGGCGCAGCCATTGTGTTTGTCATTGACTATTTCTTCTGGCTCCACGCCCCGTCGCTTCGCCCTCGTCAACTCACTGACCGGGCTCGCCAAGAAACTGAGAACTACGAAGAAATCCAAGACCTCAGCGACCTCACTCTCCGACACTTGCGTCGTCGTCGTGCGATTCGAACGGTCACCCAAGCGAGGGCGGCAGTGGCTCAAGCAAAGAGTGAAAGCCATGCTCAAAAGGGACTCGACGTAACACTCGACCAAGAACTCAATGCCCTCGAGTCGCGCATTGATTTACACACATTGCAACTGATCGAGAAGTCGCTCGAGCGTTAAGAAGTGAAAGTGTCGGTTAGATACGCCAGAGCCTTTGGCGCAATGACCTCAGTGGGGTAGTAATGGTCGAAGAGTCGTTGGGCGGCTGACACTGAGTGAATGTTGCACACCTGCAGAAGCTGTTCGATGTCTCGCTGATCGCGTTGGCCACGTCCCGAGAGCAGCTTCATCGCGAGCATGAGTTCCTGCTGGGCGGTGAAGATCTGAACGCCACCGACAGCAACGCGAAGTTCCCAGTCGGAAGGCGTGTCGTAGTGACTGACGAACATCTTCACGCCGTCATTGCACCAGTCCTCAGGCCAATTCCTTTCGAGGGCAATGTTCTTCACTATCTGGGTAACTTGGTCCACTTTCGAGTGATAGACGTCAATGTCAATAGTGAGGCCCTCACGATTGACGAGAAACATCACCGCAGCACTACCGACAACGTTGATGTTGACACTGATGTTTGCTCTCACCAGTTCTGTTGCGAGCAGCTGCAGAGCTTCTTCGACGTCCGTCCTGGAAAAGAGCATTAGACGCTCTGCAATTCAGAGGTGGCGAGGATCACGCCATGGCGTCGAAAAATTGGATGGACTTCGTTGGCTGCCGCGTAGGGGGTGACCGTCCAAGGGTGTTCTAACGTTCGAGTAGGTTCATTGATCCACTCGGGGAGGGGCATGGCGACCTCAGAGAGGCGGTACTCACAGAGTGCGGCGACGGCGGCATCGAAGTGTGCGTCACCGCACAGTGGTGGCACCGCGAGAGTTATAACGACACGTAGTGCGGGGGTTGCCCTGCGTAGATCGTCATTAAGCCCAATCAGCGCACGAAAGGCAACTTCTTGGGAGCGACGATTTCCGCGCAATTCCTGAAAGATGTAGTCAGCCCATTCGGCTGCCGAGTGTGCGGTTGTTGGTATGACGAACAGGCGGTGCCCGCTCGAAGCGAGAATGCGCTCAAGCGTCTCGGTGCCAGTGTCATGGGCACCGCGTTCAATGTCGGCGTAGAACGGCTGGGAAACGCCAGCGCGCGCAGCCACTTCTCGCTGCGAAAGGGCCAGTGAGCGACGAACGCTCCTAAGCAAAGACGATGCCCTCATAGTGCTCCTTGACGATATGAAATATCATATCAGTTGCGCAACGCCGCTGTATTGGCCTCCTGAAACCACAAAACCCTCGACAGCCGTGAGGCCATCGAGGGTTTCGTTGGAAAGACGATTGAGTACTAGAACAAGCTGATGAGGTCGATTCGGTCCATGACTTCCTTGGTCAGCAGTGGCAGCGCGTCAAGAGCGGTCATGTTCTCGCGAACCTGCTCGGCTGATGATGCACCAGTGATGACGGTTGAAACGTTCGGGTTCTTCACACACCAAGCGAGCGCCAACTGCGTCAAGCTGATACCGAGTTCATCGGCGATCACCTTGAGGTCCGCAACCTTCTTGTTGCGCTCGGGATTGGTGAGTGAGTCCTTCAGCCATTCGTAGCCTGGCAAAGTTGCACGGGAACCTTCGGGAATGCCGTTCAGGTACTTTCCGGTCAACAGGCCCGACGAGAGTGGTGACCAGATCGTGGTGCCCAGTCCAATGTCTTCGTAGAGGCGGGCGTATTCCTTCTCCACCCGGTCGCGCCACAGGATGTTGTACTGAGGCTGTTCCATCACTGGCTTGTGCAGGTGGTGACGGTCGGCAATGTCGTAGGCAGCACGAATCTCGTCGGCTGACCACTCGGAGGTTCCCCAGTAGAGAGCCTTGCCCTGCGTGATCATGTCGCTCATGGCCCAGACAGTCTCTTCAATAGGGGTATTGCGGTCGGGACGGTGGCAGAACACGAGGTCCACGAAGTCGAGGCCGAAGCGCTCGAGCGAGCCATCAATGGCCTGTGAGAGGTACTTGCGGTTAAGCGTGTTCTTCATGTTGGGGATGTTGTGCAGTCCCCAGAACAACTTGGTCGAGACAACGTACTCGTGACGCTTCCAACCGAGTTCACGGAATGCGGCACCCATGACGCGCTCGGACTCACCGGCGGCGTAGCCCTCGGCATTGTCGAAGAAGTTGACGCCAGCTTCCTTGGCGGCCGACAGGCACTCAGCAGCCTGCTTGGCGGTTTCGATCTGGTTGGCGTTGGCGAAGGTGACCCAACTACCAAATGACAGCACGCTGACCTGTAGGCCTGAGCGTCCGAGACGACGGTATTGCATTTCTGCCATGATTCCCCCTTGAGTGAGTGCGGATTAAGCCGCTGGATTGCGTGGAACTTCAGGCCAGCGATCATAGGAAATCGCTGGCTTCTTCTTGCCGCTCTTCACGAGACCAACCACTCCAGCCACTACCGCGGCGAGAACGAACAGAACGAGAAGCTTGCTGAGAGATTTAAAGAGACCCACGCTGGTAACGATAGCGGCGTCGTCCTATTGCCAATTCACTAAACAGGGGTAGAATAAATCCATGACGCGTCGAGCGAGTGAACTGCTTCTTAGTTAGGGCGGGTTCCGGCTCGCCCCTGCCCCCGCTTTGCGGGGGTTTTTTGTTCTCTCATCGGCCTAGGAATAGGAAAGGAGCACCATGGAAAAGAACCCTCAAATGAAGAGCCCCATGGCCTTCCACAAGTACCGCGCTACGGTGCCTGTTGATCTGCCCGACCGAACCTGGCCTAACAACCGACTTACTAAGGCACCTCGCTGGTGCAGCGTTGACCTCCGCGACGGCAACCAGGCCCTCATCGACCCCATGGACCCCGAGCGCAAGGAAAAGATGTTCCTGCACCTGGTGGAGATGGGCTTTAAGGAAATCGAAGTTGGCTTCCCCTCCGCTTCACAGCCTGACTTCGACTTCGTTCGCCACATCATTGAGAACCACCTGATTCCTGACGACGTCACAATCCAGGTGCTCACCCAGAGTCGCGAAGACCTAATTCGCCGCACGTACGAGTCACTGAAGGGCGCCAAGCAGGCCATTGTCCACTTCTACAACTCAACGTCAACGCTGCAGCGTCGCGTGGTGTTTGGCCTCGACAAGGACGGCATCAAGAAGATTGCCACTGACGCCGCTGCGCTTTGTCTCACTCTCGAGGCTACGAGCTCCGAAACGGACTTCTACTACGAGTACTCACCCGAGTCCTTCACTGGAACTGAACTCGAGTACGCGCTCGAAGTCTGCAATGCCGTGACGGCGGTTATCAACCCAACGCCCGACCACAAGCTGATTCTCAACCTGCCAGCCACCGTCGAGATGTACACACCAAACTTGTACGCCGACGCCATTGAGTGGTTTGGTCGCCACGTTGATCGTCGCGACAGCGTGCTCATTTCGCTGCACCCGCACAATGACCGGGGAACCGGCGTGGCAGCTGCCGAGTTGGGCGTGCTCGCTGGTGCCGACCGTGTTGAAGGAACGCTCTTCGGTAATGGTGAGCGCACCGGCAACGTTGACGTGGTGAACCTGGCTCTTAACTTGTTCTCTCAAGGTGTTGACCCTGAGCTCGATATTCGTGACATTGACAAGGCCCGCCACGTAGCCGAGTACGCGAACCGCCTACCTATTCACATGCGCCACCCGTACGTTGGTGAACTCGTCTACACCGCCTTCAGCGGTTCCCACCAGGACGCCATCAAGAAGGGCATGACGGCCATCGGTGACACCTACGACGTGTGGGAAGTGCCGTATCTTCCGATTGACCCCAAGCACACGGGGCGCACCTACGAAGCAATTATTCGCGTGAACTCGCAGTCCGGTAAGGGCGGCGTCGCCTATCTGCTCAGCACCGAGCACGGACTCGATCTTCCCCGGGCCATGCAGGTCGAGTTCTCTAAGCAAGTTCAGTCAATCACCGAACAAAAGGGCACCGAGATCTCGCCTTCAGAGATTTGGGAAGTCTTCACCACGACCTACCGCCCCGAGAACCCAGCGATGCAGCTGCTCTCGAGCGAAGTGGTCGCCACCCAGGACAGCACGCGCATCTTTGCGCAGCTACTCGTGAACGGACAGCATGTCACGGTAAAGGGCGAGGGCAATGGACCAATCGACGCACTAATGGCGGGGCTCTCCAGTGAACTGGACATCTCCTTCAAGGTGCGCGACTACCAGGAGCACGCCCTCACGGCGGGTTCGGGTGCGTCGGCTGTTGCGTACGTGGAAGCCGAAGACGAACAGGGTGCCACCTGGTGGGGCGTGGGCATGAGCTCGTCCATTCTCGACGCTTCACTCGAAGCAGTAATTTCTGCCGCTAATCGCCGTAGGTAAACGCTTGCACCACGTAGCCTGAAGAGGTGACGTACCACGACTTCGCCCTCGGACTGGGATGGATTGCTGTCTCACTGGGTGTACCGGGAACTATCTCGCAGTGGCAACGTATTCGAACCTTAGGCATTGAAGGCGTTTCCATTGCGACGTGGCTGCTCTTCGTGCTGATGGGCTGTTTCTGGATTAGTTACGGGTTCGTGGCGCATTCCCTACAGGTGACGCTCGGCAGCCTGATTATTCTCCCGCTGCAGTTGGCGGTGCTCTTTCGGCTCAAGCCCTGGACCCACCAACGAACGGTTGTGCTGGCCACGGCCTGGTTCGTTGCGCTGGCTGTTCTTCCCACCATCGTCTTCGGTTGGCAAGCTGGCGTTTACTGCATGACCGTAGTGATGGTGTCGAACCGCGTGCCGCAGATCGTGGAGCTGGTTCGTCAACCGGACGCTTCCGGCGTGTCCGCAGCATCATGGTTCATTGGTGTGCTCGGAACATGCTTCTGGCTCGGCTACTACCAAAACGTGCATCTCTGGTCAGCCTTCTTCGCTACGTCCGGCGTCGGCCTCGCCAATATCGGAGTGTTCGTCCTCGTGGTCTGGCGTCACCGCCAAGCCAAGTTCGCTTTGATCGCTGAAGAAGTCTTCGCTACACGCGCGTGACGTGACCGTCGGCGTCAAAAACGCCTTCGAGCGTGGGCGACATGACGGTGGTTTCAAACGATGTGATTGCTGCCTCTCGTCGAAGCGTCAGGCCAATGTCGTCCCAGCCATTGAGCAATCGCTCACGGGTCATTGCGTCGAGCGCAAAGTTACGGCTCCAACCAGCTTCGGGCACTTCAACCTTCATCTGGTCAACGTCCACAACGACGAGCTGCGATGGACCCTGCTTAATTAGTTCCATCAGCTCGTCAACATCGCTGGGTGCCAGTTGCACAATCACGAGGCCCTGCTTGGAGGAGTTGTTGCGAAAGATGTCACCAAACGATGAAGAGACAATGGCTTCGAAGCCGTAGTCCATTAATGCCCACACTGCGTGTTCACGTGACGAACCGGTACCGAAGCGTGGTCCGGCCACGAGAATGCTCGCACCGGCGTAGACGTCTTGGTTGAGGACAAAGTCGGGGCTGTCGCGCCACTCGGAGAAGAGGCCCTTGCCGAAACCAGTGCGTTCAACTCGCTTGAGCCAGTCCGAAGGAATGATTTGGTCGGTGTCGACGTCGGAACGCTCGAGTGGAACGGCAGTTCCTTCAATGATGTTTACCGGCTTCATTACTTCACCTCATCCGGTGTGGCGAAGCGGCCCTTGATGGCGCTGGCGGCAGCGACGGTTGGTGAAACCAAGTGCGTGCGACCTCCACGGCCCTGACGCCCTTCAAAGTTCCGGTTTGATGTGGAAGCGCTGCGCTGACCGGGGCTGAGCGTGTCGGGGTTCATGCCCAGGCACATGGAGCATCCAGGTTCACGCCACTCGAAGCCGGCGGCCAGGAAAATCTGATCTAAGCCCTCTTCTTCGGCCTGGTTCTTCACCCGGCGTGATCCGGGCACCACCAGGGCGCGAACGCCCGATGCCACCTGCTGGCCTTGCGCAACGGCGGCAGCGGCGCGAAGGTCTTCGATGCGCGAGTTCGTGCACGATCCAATAAACACCACGTCGACCGGAATCTCTTTGATAGGCGTGCCTGGTGTGAGGCCCATGTACTCGAGTGACTTCTCGGTGGCGCTCTTTTCGTCGGTATCGCCGAAGTCGTCGGGGCTCGGCACGACGTCACTTAGCGCTACGACCTGGGCGGGGTTGGTGCCCCAGGTAATGAAAGGAGTGAAGGTGGAGGCGTCGAGGACGATTTCGTCGTCGAACGTGGCCCCTGCGTCAGAGACGTAGCCACGCCAACGCTCGACCATGGTGTCAAATGCTTCACCCGCTGGAACACCGGGGCGACCCTTCAGGTAGTCAATGGTCTTGTCGTCGACACCGACGAGGCCGGCGCGAGCACCTGCTTCGATGCTCATGTTGCACAGCGTCATGCGACCTTCCATGGAAAGGTCGGTAATCGCTTCACCGCGGTATTCGAGGACGTAGCCCATGCCTCCGCCGGTGCCGAGGCACTTCACGATCGCGAGCACAATGTCCTTGGCGGTCACGCCTTCGGGGGCCTTGCCGTTCACGGTGACGGCCATGGTCTTGGGCTTCTGCTGAGGGAGCGTCTGGGTGGCGAGAACGTGTTCGACTTCACTGGTGCCAATACCGAACGCCAGGGCGCCGAAGGCACCGTGGGTCGAGGTGTGGGAGTCGCCGCAGACAATGGTCATGCCGGGCTGGGTAACGCCGAGCTCTGGCCCAATGACGTGCACGATGCCCTGGTTCTCGTGACCACGTGGGAACACGGTGATACCAAACTCGGCGCAGTTCTCTTCGAGCACTTCGAGCTGGCGACGAGAAATGGGGTCAGTAATTGGCGTGGAGAGTGGGTCGGTAGGGACGTTGTGGTCGGCGGTGCCGAGCGTGCGGTCCGGACGGCGAACTGTGCGGCCATTTAGGCGAAGGCCATCAAAGGCCTGGGGACTGGTGACTTCGTGAATGAGGTGCAGGTCAATGTAGAGGAGCGTGGGCTCACCCTCGGGGGATGCAACGACGTGCTCTTGCCAGATCTTTTCAAAGAGGGTCTGGGCCATTAGCGCTGACCAACAATCTTGACCTTCAAGACGCCCGATGGTGCTTCGTACTCAACCTCGTCACCCACCTTGTGGCCCAAGAGGGCTGCACCGAGGGGGGAGGTGGGAGAGGCCACGAGGACGCCTTCGGGCTTTTCCTCAATGGAGCCAATGAAGAACTCCTGGAAGTCGTCGTCCGCGTCGCCGTCGTAGACGACCTGCACGATTGAGGCGTAGGAGACTTCGTCAGCGTTGCCGTCGCGCTCCACGATTTCGTGGTTGCGGATGACGTTGTCGATTTGGCGAATGCGGGCTTCCATCTTGCCCTGGTCGTCCTTGGCGGCGTGGTAGTCACCGTTTTCTGAGAGGTCACCGAGGAGTCGAGCGGCCTCAATGACGCGCGCGAGCTCGGTGCGACCAATGGTCGTGAGGTGGTGGTACTCCTCTTTGAGCTTTTCCAGTGTCTCTTTGGTAATACGGTGAATTTCGCCGGCCATGGCAACCTCATCTATCTGGTAGAGGTCCAAATTCTACTGGTTGCCCCGAGCGCGTCTCCAGGCCGGTTTGCCCTTACGCCAAGGCAGAGACCAAAATAGAAGAAACAAGGAGAGCAAGCCCATGACTACATACCGCGTGGCCGTGCTCGGAGGCGATGGAATTGGCCCCGAGGTAACCAAGGCCGCTCTCGAAGTCGTTCGAGCTGCCGGCGTGTCCGTTGACACCAAGGAGTTCGATCTCGGTGCCGCTCGCTATCTCCGTGACGGGTTCGTTCTGGACGAAGCCACCCTGGAAGAACTTCGTGGGTTTGACGCCATCATGCTCGGGGCTATTGGGCCAGCTATTGGTGACACCCGTATTCCCGGAGGTGTTCTTGAGCGTGGGCTCCTGCTCAAGATGCGCTTTGGTCTCGATCTCTACATCAACTACCGCCCCTTTCGTGGCGTACCCGGCTCCATTGCCGAGGGCTGTGAGTTCGCCATTGTGCGCGAGAACACTGAAGGTCCGTACGCCGGTGAGGGTGGCGTCCTGCGCCACGGAACACCACACGAAATTGCCACGCAGGGCTCAGTCAACACGCGACACGGCGTTGAGCGCTGCATCCGCTACGCCTTTGAACGCGCCTCTCAGGCCAAGGTCAAGAAGGTCACGCTGGTGCACAAGACGAACGTGCTCACCTTTGCTGGAGACCTCTGGACCCGCACGATGAAGGAAGTAGCAGCGGAGTACCCCGACGTCGTAACGGACTACAACCACGTTGACGCTGCGTGCATCTACCTCGTTGAAGACCCCAAGCGGTACTCCATCATCGTGACGGACAATCTGTTCGGTGACATCTTGTCTGACCTCGCTGGTGCGGTATCGGGTGGCATTGGCTACGCGGCTTCGGCGAACCTGGACCCCACGAAGAAGAGCGCATCGATTTTTGAGCCGGTGCACGGTGCCGCTCACGACATCGTCGGTCTCAATAAGGCCAACCCACTCGCCGCCGTTTCCTCAGCCGTGCTCATGCTCGAGCACTTAGGTGAAACTGAGGCGGCACGAAAGGTCGACGCTGCCGTGCGAGACTTTAACGGTGACACCGCAGTACTCGGAACAGACGGAATCTTGAAGCAACTACTAGGGAGTTTGTAATGCCAATTACCCCAACGAAGAAGATCTGGTTCAACGGCGAGTTCGTTGACTGGGAGAACGCTACGACCCACGTGTTGAGTCACACTTTGCACTACGGCACCGGCGCGTTCGAGGGTATCCGTGCCTACAAGACCGCTCAGGGCCCCGCTATCTTCCGTCTCGAAGACCACATGAAGCGCCTTCTCGCGAGCTGCAAGATTCTCATGATGGACGTTCCCTACAGCGTTGAGGAACTCTGCGCCGCCGCAGTTGAGACCGTTCGCGTGAACGATGTTGCTGATGGGTGCTACATGCGCCCACTCGTCTACCTGGGGTACGGCGAAATGGGTATCTACCCACTGAACTCACCAGTCGACACCATCATCGCCGTCTGGCCGTGGGGTGCCTACCTGGGTGACCACGGCACCGAGAACGGCGTACGTATGAAGATCTCTTCATGGGCTCGTCACTACCCGAACTCCATGCCTACCGCTTCAAAGACTGTTGGTGGCTACGTGAACTCGAGTCTCGCCAAAGTCGAAGCAATCAAGGCTGGCTACGACGAAGCAATCATGCTCGGCACCGACGGGCGAATTTCTGAGTGCACGGGTGAGAACCTGTACGTGGTGCGCAATGGACGCATCAGCACGCCGCCAGTGTCGGGCGCGGGTGCACTCGACGGCATCACTCTTGACAGTGTGCGAAAGATTGCCGCTGACTTGGGTTATGAATTCTCCTTCGAGTCAATGCGCCGTGACGACCTCTACCTCGCTGACGAAGCATTCTTGAGTGGCACCGCCGCTGAGATTGTGCCCATTCACTCGGTCGACGACCGTGTCGTTGGTGCCGGCGTCCCCGGTCCAATCACGAAGGCCATTCAGTCCACTTATCACAAGGCCGTGCGCGGCGAACTCGAGAACTACAAGTCCTGGCTCACGGTTTGCTAGTAACTGGGGCTCGGGCGCTCGGTTAGTCTGTAACGCCATGAGCCCAGTGCACGAGCAAGTCTTGGCTATTGACATTGGGGCGACTTCCACGAAGTTCGCCGTCGTACATCCGTCGGGCGAACTCGAAGGGGCTATGTCTGTACTTGCGACGCCGTATCCCTGCACCCCAGAAGTGCTGGCCGAGTTCGTATCGAACCTCATTACTGCCACCTCGTGTGAATACATCGGCGTTGGATTTCCGGGCGAAGTGATTGGCGAAGCGATTATTGAACCGGGAAATCTTTCTCGAACGGGCGGCATCACCACCGACATCGATCCGCAGACTGACGCCTTATGGCGGGGATTTCACTTCGAGGCTCGACTTCGAGAACTCACGAAGAGGAACGTGAAGGTCGTAAATGACGCCACGCTCGCGGCGCTGGGCTGTACGACTGGTGCAGGTCGAGAACTGGTGTTTACCCTAGGGACTGGACTCGGCATTGCCCTCGTTGTTGATGGAAAGCGCGTACAGATACGCGACATCGGGTCTGAAGAGTTCGAAGATCTCGGCACCTACGACGAAGTCTTTGGAGAACCCTCGAGAGCGGCTGATCAAGAGCGCTGGTCCGAGCGACTGCAGCGAGCCGTGCGGGCATTCATCAAGGAATTCACTCCTTCGATTGTTCACTTCGGTGGGGGTAACGCTCGATTTCTTTCCCCGGAACTTTTCGGTGACCTGCAAGTGACGATTCTGTTGTCTAGTAACGACGTCACGATGCGCGGAGCGCAAAAACTCTTCGATCACTCCTAGGAAGTAACACGAGCGACAAATCCGTCGCGCTCGAACGCTGTACGCTACCGAGCATCAGTGTGACGACGGAGACGTATGACGACAATCTTTGAACAAGAAATTAAATCGCAACCGGAACTTCTTCGAGCACGCCAAGCTGAGTCGGTTCGAAGTGCGCAACGCGTAGTCGGGCACTGGAACGACTCGACGCACATCCTCGCTGCCGCACGCGGATCGTCAGACAATGCTGCACTCTTTTTTCAGTACCTGGCGGGTCAGGAACTAGGTCTCCTCGTATCGCTCGCAGCGCCCTCACTGTACGAGGGTGACACCGTCGTGAATTTGAACGGAGCCAGTGTTGTGGCGATCTCACAGTCGGGACGTTCACCGGGTATTTCGGACGTGGCTCGCCAAGCACGGGCGCAAGGTCGCCACGTCGCGGTACTTACGAACGATGCGTCGTCACCTCTGGGCCAGAACGCCAGTGAAGTTATTGAGCTGAACGTCGGGACTGAAAAAGCAATTGCCTCCACAAAAACGCTCACGAGCACTGTCCAGTCACTCGTGCACTTAGTAGAAGCGGCCAAGGGAACAGCACTTGAGGGTCCGGGTGAATTTGCCAACTTTGCCCAAGTGGTCATTGACCACGCCTTTGATACGACGTTCCCACTCGAGCTCCTCGACGCTGACTGCGTGCTGAGCATCGTGGGGCGAGGACTCGGCTACGCGGTGGCGAGCGAAATGTCTCTGAAGATTAGAGAAGTATCCGGCGTCCAGTCCGAAGCCTGGGCCATTACCGACTACGTCCACGGGCCCATTGGCGCCGCCAACGAACGTTCAACAATGTTGCTCGTGGTGACCGATGAAGTGAGCGATGAGCTCATATCGTCTCTGCTTGGTGAGGCCCGAAAGCTCGGCATGCATTCAGTGGTGCTTCGTCCAGAGGGACGCGCTGGAACTAGTGCCGATGGTGAAATCGTTGTTCCCGCCCAGGAGAAGAATTGGCTCACGGCCGCGGGGCAGATGATTGTTGGACAAGTGTTGGCGCTTCGGCTGGGGGAGCGCCGGGGGCGTCCAATTGACACGGCGCCCGGCCTCAACAAAATCACCACGCTGGCCTGATTTACCAAAACTGAGAATTCTTTACGTTAATTGCGCGTTAAATTGTGAAAATTGAACAGCATGAGGTTGATTCGTGTTAAAAATTCACATAGTCTGACGAAACACCCAACTTCGGGTGCCGCAGTTGACTAGTTGGAGTTTTCACGTAGTTTCAATTGTTATCGGGATCACTGTGATCTCACTAGGGGGAGGACCACTATGAAGTTCAAAGCAAAGACGGGGTTATTCGCTTCGGCGTTAACACTCGTCGCGAGCATGGCAACGATGATCGTGCCAGGTGGCATTGGTGTGACGAGCGCCGGCGCCGCTAGCCAAGTTCCACTGAATCTCGCCAATGAGCAAGGTGCCTTGTGGTCTTGCTCCTTTAATCCGTTTATCCCTACTTCATCGCCGTACTCAGTTGGTCTGACTTATGAAACACTCGACTTTGTTGATGCACTGAACAACGCCGCAGTGACGCCATGGCTGGCTTCGTCGTACGCGTGGAGTAACGGCAACAAGACACTTACCTTCACTATCCGTCAAGGTGTGAAGTGGAGTGACGGTACACCGTTCACCGCAGGCGACGTGGTCTACACGTTCGACCTCCTTAAGAAGAACCCTTCACTTGACGTGAACGCTGTATGGTCAGTTCTCTCGAGCGTTTCCGCTCAAGGCACAGACCAGGTTGTAATGACGTTCTCAAGTTCAGCCGTGCCGTACTTCTTCTACATCGCTGGTCAAGTGCCAATCGTGTCGCAGTCAGTGTGGTCGAAGATTTCGAACCCAACCACCAACGCCATTGCGAACCCAGTGGGAACTGGTGGGTACATTATGAACAAGTGCACCCCACAGAACATTCAGTGGAAGGCCAACCCCAACTACTGGCAGAAGGGCAAGGCCGTTACGCAGGTCGTAAACATGCCCGCCTTCTTGTCAAACAACACCTGCAATGAGTACTTGGCCACTGGTCAGTCGCAGTGGGGTTCACAGTTCATCCCCAATATTGACAGCTACTACGTAAAGAAGTCACCAGGCAACTCATACTGGTTCCCACCAGTCGCCAACGTGGCACTGTTCCCGAACCTTGACGTCGCTCCACTCAATGACGTGGCTGTTCGTGAAGCCATCAGCTTGGGACTGGACCGCAGCTCGATCTCGAAGATTGGTGAGTACGGCTACGAGCCCGCCGCTAGCCAGACCGGTATTGTGGCCCCGACGTTCTCGTCATGGTCGTCGAGCAGTGCCGCCAGCATGGTTGGTTCGGGTTACAACGTCGCAAAGGCCAAGTCAGTTCTCGAGGCCGACGGCTACAAGATGGACTCGAAGGGCTTCTTCGCTAAGAACGGTAAGGAACTCGCTCTCGATCTCTCGACCAACGGTGGATACTCCGACTGGGTAGCTTCCGCACAGGTAATGGGTCAGCAGCTCGCCAAGGTTGGTATCAACATCACGGTCCAGACCCCTGCAGCGAACACGTTCTACTCGAACCTCTACGCCGGTAAGTACCAGTTGGCCTACAACGCTGAAGGTGGCGGACCTACGCCGTTCTACGAAATGCGCCAGTGGCTCTACTCGAAGAACTCAGCACCTATTGGTACCGCCGCATCGTCAAACTGGGAGCGTTACTCGAACCCATCAGTTGACGCACTGCTCAACCAGTACGGTTCAACAACGAGCAGTGCTACCCAGCACAGCATCGTGAACAAGTTGGAGAACGTAATGGTTACCCAGTTCCCAGTCATTCCAGTACTGGAAGAAGTGGACTGGTTCCAGTACAACTCGAAGGACTTCACGGGCTTCCCATCGAAGACCAACCCCTACGCACAGCCTGGTCTCTACAACGAGCCTGACTGGGGTTACGTACTCGACAACTTGAAGCCTCTCAAGTAAGCATTGTTAGGTAGAGCTGGGGAATGAAGTTTTTAATTAGGCGTTTAGGGTTTTTGCTCGTAGCACTGTGGGCAGCCCTAACAATTAACTTCTTCATTCCCCGGCTTATGCCTGGCAATCCTGCCGAGGCAATGATGGCCAAGTTTCACGGCCACGTAAATCCCTCGGCAATTAAGGCCCTCGAAGTGGCCTTCGGCGTTAATACCCACGCCAGTTTGTTGAGCGAGTACTTCTCGTATCTCAACAACACCGTGCACCTCAACTTCGGTGTCTCGGTGAGCTACTTTCCTCTCCCGGTGACATCCGTTATTTCCAAAGCCCTTCCGTGGTCACTGGGTCTTGTTGGTCTCACAACAATTCTTGGTTTCATTCTCGGCACTGGCATTGGCGCCCTCGCAGCGTGGCGACGTGGCGGCGTGCTCGACAGTGTGCTGCCGCCGACCTTCATTGTGGTGTCGGCTTTTCCATACTTCTGGGTCGGCCTCTTGTCGATCTGGCTCTTCTCACTCACTCTTAACTGGTTCCCACTCCTTGGGGCGTACAACGAAACCTCGACTCCGGCGTGGAACTGGCCCTTCATTGCTGACGTGCTCTGGCACGCGGTGCTCCCCGCGTCGACAATTCTGATTACCTCTATTGGCGGCTGGATACTCACAATGCGCAACAACATGATTACGGTGGTCGCTGAAGACTACGTAAAAATGGCTCGCGCGAAGGGCCTCTCGCCGAAGAGAATTCTGTGGCAGTACGCGGGACGTAATGCACTACTGCCAAACCTCACGGGATTTGCGATGTCGCTCGGCTTCGTTATTTCAGGCGCCATTTTGGTTGAATACGTTTACAACTACCCAGGTGTTGGATTTATGTTGCTCCAGGCCGTAGAAAACGAAGACTATCCACTCATGCAAGCGTTGTTCTTGCTCATCACGGTGGCCGTCTTGGTGGCAATTTTCATTTCTGACATCGCCACCGCAACTCTCGATCCTCGCACGAGGAGCCGATGATGAAGGCGCTCCACCAGTTAAAGAAAGCCCTCAGTGGTTCGTGGAAGTTTCTGCGTCGCGATAAAAAAGCGCTCGTCGGCTCCATCATCCTTTTCGTGCTGCTACTTATCACTGCTTTTCCAACGTGGTTTACCCCCGACGACCCAGCGGCAGAGATTTACACCCCGGGAGCGGGACTTTCGTGGTCACACATACTTGGCACGACGTCATTCGGTCAAGATGTCTTCTCGCAAGTTATGGCCGGAACTCGCCAGTCGGTAATGATCGCTCTCGTCGTGGGATTCTTCTGCACACTTCTTTCGGTGGCCGTTGGTGTTACCGCCGCCTACAAGGGCGGCATCATTGACGATGTTCTCTCACTACTCACTGACGTGATTCTGGTTATCCCAACGTTCCCCTTGATCATTGTCCTCGCGGCCTATGCCAAGAGTGCGGGCTTTTGGCTAATGGTCTTTGTTCTGGTGGCAACGGGTTGGTCGTATGGGGCTCGCCAACTTCGAGTCCAGGCCTTGTCACTTCGTAACCGCGACTATCTGCTCGCCGCCAAGGCTCGTGGCGAGTCCAGTTGGTACGTCATTGTTGTCGAGTTGCTCCCGCCAATGACTTCGCTTATTGTGGCGAACTTCCTCGGCGCTGCTCTCTACGCCGTTTTGGCCGAGTCGGCGCTGCAGTTTGTTGGACTAGGCAACATCAACACCGAGTCTTGGGGAACGATGCTCTACTGGGCGCAGAACAACGAAGCGCTGGCCACCGGACTACCGCTCTGGGCACTGGCACCGGGCGTCGCCATTGCCGTATTGGGAAGCGCGCTCGCACTCCTCAACTACGCCTTTGACGAGATTGCGAATCCCGCGCTTCGACCAGTCTCGGGACGCAAAGCTCGAAAGGTGCGCTCATGAGTTCACCAATTCTGAAGGTGGAGGGCTTAAGCGTCCACTACGAAACCGCACACGGTCCCGCCCAAGCGGTAAACAATGTCTCGCTCGAACTACACGAAGGCGAGTTCCTCGCCATTGTGGGCGAATCGGGTTGTGGCAAGTCGACTCTCCTTTTCGCGATTGCCCAGCTCCTCACGTACCCCGCTTCAATGGTGGCTGGTTCAGTGATTTTTAACGGCGTCGACTTAGCCAAGCTCTCACCCGAAGAACTTCGCCAGCACCGCTGGCGCGACTTGTCCGTTGTTATGCAGAGCGCAATGAACGCCCTCAACCCCACACTCTCCATTGGTGCACAGCTGGCCGACGTCTGTAAGGCGCACACCGACTGGGACGACGAAAGGATTGCCCAACGTTCAGCCGAAGTGCTGGCGATGGTTTCCATCGACGTAGCGCACTTGAAGAGCTATCCATTCCAACTTTCGGGCGGAATGCGCCAACGCGCAATGATTGCCATGGCCCTCCTGCTGGAACCCAAGCTCATCATTATGGACGAACCAACGTCAGCCCTCGACGTTGTCGCGCAGCGTTCACTCATGAGTCAGGTGCAGCGACTTCGCAAGGAACTTGGTTTTGCGGTCCTCTTCGTGACTCACGACATGAGCGTGGTCTCACACTTCTCTGACCGCTTAGCGGTGATGTACGCCGGTGAAGTTGTTGAAATTGGTTCGACCAGAGAAGTCTTTGATACGCCCGAACACCCCTATTCGCACGGTCTACTCGAAGCGTTCCCCTCACTCTTGGGCGCGAAGAAGGAACTGCTGGGTATTCCGGGAAACCCGCCAAACTTGGTCAACCCTACGTCGGGCTGCTTGTTCGCTGATCGCTGCAACTTGGTCGAAGACGCCTGTCGCAGTAGTCGACCCGAACTGCTGGCTTCACCAACTGGTCGGTCGGTACGTTGCGTTGTTGTAAATAGGACCACCTCATGACCGTCATTTTGAAAGTCACGCATCTCTCGAGGCATTTTCGAGTCGGAGGATTCAGAAGTGGTGGTCTGCTGCACGCGACAGACGATGTTTCCTTTGAGGTAAATGCGGGCGAGATTGTTGCGCTCGTAGGTGAGTCCGGTTCTGGAAAGTCAACGATTGCTCGCGTGCTGGCCGGCCTCTATCCGCCGACATCTGGCTCCATTGAGTTCGAGGGCGAGTCAATCGTGAAGCGCTCGAGTCGCAAGGTTCGAGGCCGGATGCCAATGGTGTTCCAGGACCCCTTCGGTTCCATTAACCCGGTACTGCGCGTTGGTCACAGCCTGGACCGGTCGCTCAAGTTACACCGACCTGACGTTCCTCGGTCGGAGCGTAAGCGCCTCGCCGCTGAGATGGTGGAAAAGGTCGGTCTGACGCCTGGAGCAGAAGTACTTCGCCGCTTTCCCCACGAACTCTCGGGTGGCCAGCGTCAACGACTCGGCTTCGCCCAAGCGCTCGCTTCAAATCCATCGTTAATTTTGGCTGACGAACCAGTTTCCATGCTCGACGTTTCAATTCGTATTGGGCTACTGAACGTAATGCGTTCACTCCGTGACAATGAAGGCGTGTCGCTGCTCTACATTACGCACGACCTCGCAAGTGCTCGCTACGCCGCAGACCGGATGATTGTCCTCTACGCCGGCAAAATCGTTGAGGAGGGCGCGACGGAAGAAGTCATTGCCTCTCCTCGACACCCCTACACCCAGTTGCTGATGTCCACTGCTCCCGACCCTCGGCTGCCCCTGGCTGACGTCGAGGGCGGCGATGACTTAGGAGAGCCGCCGAAGGTCATCGATCCGGGCCCCGGGTGCCGGTTCGCACCGCGTTGTCCTCTGGCGATGGACAAGTGCCGCACAACGACACCTGAGTATGTCCAGCTTTCACCCACGCACCGTACCGCTTGCTTCGCGGTGGAGGAGTCGTGACATCGTTCTTACCTCAGCCCCGCCAGCTTCGACCACTTGAAGGCTTCGCGAAGTGGTCGAGCCCAATTCGGATTTCGGCGCCTGCTGAATTCAGCGACGTCATAGAGGTTTTCGAAGAACAACTTCGCGACACTATTGGCTGGTCAGTCGTTCGTACGAGTGAAGAGCCCGACGTCGTCGTTCGTAGTGCCGATGTGCCCGACGAAGGGTACTGCTTCACCATTGGTGACGTCACCACGATTGAGGTGAGTAGTGCCGCCGGACTCTTCTACGCCCTTGGTACCCTTCGCCAGCTCTTTCCGAGCGAGGCGTTTGGGGCGACTTCGAACATACGTGAATTGACGCTTCCACGTATGGAGGTCATTGACAGTCCGAGTTACTCGTGGCGCGGAGTTCACTTGGACGTCGCTCGACACTTTTTCACTCGAGAAGAAGTGTGCCGACTTATTGATCTTTTGGCGATGCACCGCCTTAACCACCTGCACCTACACCTGAATGATGATCAGGGTTGGCGCGTTGAGATTCCGACGTGGCCACTACTCACCGAGATTGGCTCAAAGCGTCGGTCGTCACCACTGGGACATAACCAAGATGGTGTCGACGACAACGTGGCCCACGAAGGCTTCTTTACGAGAGAAGACCTTGTCGCTATTCGCGAGTACGCGAGCGAGCGATTCGTACGCATTGTGCCAGAGATTGACCTGCCCGGACACGCCCAGGCAGTGCTCGCGGCGTACCCCGAACTCGGTAACGGGACTGGGCCGTATGAAGTATGGACGCGGTGGGGGATTTCTGAACAAGTGCTGAACGTTTCGCCACAAGCCCTGGCGTTCGCCGAAGAAGTTGTTACCTACGTGGCCGACATCTTTCCGGGCAGTCCGGTACACATTGGGGGCGACGAGTGTCCGAGTGCCGAATGGGCCGCAAGTGAGGCCGCTCGCGAACTTATGCGTGAGAACGGCTTCAGTGAACCTCTCGAACTCCAGGGCCTCTTCACCAAGAAATTGGCTCACAGTCTGCAGTCACGCGGTCACGAAGTCATTGCCTGGGACGAAGTGCTTGACGCTGAAGTACCACCGGGAACCATCATTGCCGCATGGCGAAGCTCGAAGAAGGGGACTGAGGCGGCGTTGCGGGGTCTCGACGTAGTCATGGCTCCAATGCAATTGCTCTACCTCGACTGGTTGAGTAGTGACGCGCCCGGTGAGCCGGTGGCGCAAACCTACCCGCCATACGTCACGACGTGGGAGAAGGTCTACAGCTTCAATCCAATTCCTCGAGACCTTCCTTCGCACCTTGCTCACCACATTCGTGGAGCGCAAGTGCAACTTTGGTCCGAATACATTTCCTCAGTCGAACACCTCGACTACATGGCGTTTCCTCGTACGAGTGCCTTCAGCGAAGTGATTTGGGGCACCGGAACGACAAAGGAAGTGTTCCGACCTCGACTAGTGGATCACCTCGAGCGCCTTCGGGCTCGTGGCGTGAATTTCCGGCCACTTGACCCCGAATTATGAAGGACGTAGCAACGTGTCAATTGATGGACGCGTTTTGTCCGTTGGCGAGCACTGAGGAAATCGACCGACTCGCTCGAGTCAGTGCACATGAAATTGAAGAGACACTGGCGTTTTTAGGTGTGACGACGGAAGACCGCCTCGAAGTCCGTGACCACTGGTCAGAGTTTCAAGCGAGTCCCGATTGGATGCACCGCCTCGCCAGCGTGCTCGCAATGCAAAATGAGCAACGCGGTAATCCCGATGCGCCGTCACCCATTTGGGATGACATGAATGTAACGACCAACGGACGACTGTTTTATTTCTATGTGGTCGCGCTCGACACTGCAGCTGCTCTGGAAAACTTTCGCCGACACAACGTACCCGAGCACATCATTACTGATTCGCTCAGTGCGCTACGGCGTCACGCTGCGATCAATCGACGAGTGCGTGGTGAGGCTGGCGTCAACGCTGGGTGGTGGCTACTTTTGACATTGCGCGGGGACTTGCTCCACATTGGAAGCCTGCAGTATCAGCTCGTACACATTGGCCGCGGCACTTTTAGTCCCGAACCTTGGTACAGCGCCGAAGAAGCGGCGAGCCTCGGCCGAGGTTTTCAGTACGACGACGAGTCCTTTGGGCTGCACATGCCTGACGGCACTGACCTATCGCCACAGTCAATTGACAGGTCGCTCGACGAAGCTCGAGAAGTCCTCGGGGCACTCTGGCCAGCCCAACACCGTCGACTCGTCACGACGCAGACTTGGATGCTCGACGACCGTCTCCCTTCGTACCTTGATGCATCGAGCAACATTGTTCAGTTCCAGCGGCGCTTTGAATTGGTGCCCCATTTTCACGATGACGATTTCAATGTTCGTGAGTTTGTATTTCGTGATACCGAAACGCCGCTGGAGCAGCTTGCAGCCTCTTCGTCGGTACAACGAGCCGTTCTCGAGGTCCTTCGAACCGGTGGACATTGGCGTGACCGGGCCGGTTGGGCTGATTTTGATCAACCTAAGTAACTGTTAATAAAGTGCCAGAATTTGTGAAAATTTCTCACTCTTGGTTTGTTTCTTGTTAAAAATTCACATAAAGTAGCAAAATGGACTCGAAAACCCGGCGCAGCTTGATAGCTCAGCGACTCAGCGATGATGGCGAAGCAACCATTGTGGCGTTGGCTGAGTCCTTTGGAACGTCGGAGATGACCATCCGTCGCGACCTTGATTTCTTAGAGCTCGAAGGTTTGGCTCGTCGCATTCGTGGTGGAGCCATCTCGGTGCAGAGCCGCTCCTTCGAACCTCCAATTCTTCAGCGGGCGGCGTCAATGAGTGACGCGAAGCGCCGGATTGGACTAGCGGCCGTAGCTCTACTGCGAGAGAACGAGACCATCATTTTGGACGGTGGATCAACTACCCACGAGATGGCCAAAGCCATTCCCGACACACTCTCCATTACCGTCATTACCAGCTCACTGCTTATCGCCACCGAGCTCAGCAACAAGCCGCTGGTGCGCACCATCGTTACCGGCGGAACCGTCCGCTACGGCGAAATGAGCTTGGTGGGTCCCCGGGCCCAAGAGTCGTTCGCGGACCTGAATTGTGACGCCTACTTCATTGGCGTGGCTGGCGTGAGTGACGTCACTGGAATAAGTGAGTACAACCTCGATGACGCGTACGTCAAGAAGGCAGCACTGTCAGCTGCACGGCGCAAAATCGTGCTCGCTGACGCCTCCAAGATCAATCAAGTGGCGTTCATCACAATTGCTGACATCGAGGACATTGACGTCCTCATCACCAACGGATCACCTAGCAACGAAACGCTTCACCGAATTAATGAAAGAGGCGTGGAACTGCTCCACGTCGAGCCCTTCACAGAGGAGAAATAAGTATGTCCCGCTTTTCCGCCATTTTCCCTGACATCAAGAAGCCCCTCATCGCAATGGCGCACGTACCACCACTTCCCGGTACGCCACTGTTCGACGAGAAGCTCGGTGTCCAAGGTCTCATTGACCACGTCAAGCGTGACACCGCACTACTCCTCGAAGGTGGCTTCGACGCCATTTTGTTCTGCAATGAAGGTGACCGTCCGTACCAGTTGCACGCGGGGCTTGAAGCTTCAGCCGTGATGACGCGAGTCGCGACAGAGTGCAAGCCCGATGACCGCCCGTTTGGTGTGGACTTTCTCTGGGACGCCCAGTGCGCAATGGCCATTGCCGTTGGCTCCGGTGCGTCGTTTATGCGCGAAGTAATTACGGGCGCCTGGGAGTCCGACATGGGTCCGTGGAACCCCGACGCCGCGACGCTTCTTCGTAATCGTCGGGCGTTTGGTCGCGACGACCTCGCGGTGTTCGCCAACATCACACCGGAGTTCGCATCACCAATTGGTCAGCGCACCCCAGCCCAGATGGCGAAGTCCACGGTGGTTTCATCGCTGGCTGACGTGATATTGGTGTCGGGTCCAATGGCTGGATCTGAGCCTGACGTGCGAACGGTCGCCGAGGTTCGCGAAGCAGTTGATCCGTCAATTCCAGTTCTGCTCAATACGGGAGCGAAGTCTGGCACCATCAAGGAATTCTTTAAGTACGCCGACGGGTGCATTGTTGGCAGTGACCTAAAGCGTGACGGCTACACCTGGAATGAAGTTGACCCCGAGCGCGTGAAGCGCTTCGTCGACGCTGCTCGAAGTGCCTAACTCGAAGCCGCTCCTCATTGGCATCGACCTCGGTTCATCCGGGGTGAAGGCAACGTTGCTCCACGCTGAACAGGGAATCCTCGCCTCAGCGACGCACGAAGTCAGTCAGTTCAGCGAGCACCAGGGATGGTCCGAAGCAGATCCGGCGCAGTGGTGGAGTGCGAGTTGCTCGGCGATTCGTGAACTCTTGACCACACCCGGTGTTTTGGCGAGTCACGTTGGCGCAGTAGCGGTATCGGGAATGGTGCCGGCGGTCGTTGTCGTTGACGAAAACAATCAACCACTTCGTCGAGGCATTCTTCAAAACGACGCCCGAGCGACAAAGGAAATTGGCGAACTCCGCGAACGACTCGCTCACGTTGATTTGCTGTCTCTCGTGGGTTCAGTGCTCTCGCAGCAATCCGTTGCCCCAACGGCGCTGTGGCTGGCTCGAAATGAGCCTGCAGTCTGGTCCTCAACGAGTGCGCTGATGGGTTCCTACGACTGGTTGTCAGTGCAATTAGGGGCGCAGCGCCACGTCGAATACAACTGGGCGCTCGAAAGTGGCCTGTACCGAATTTCAATGGAGCCCCTCAGTGACGTCTATGACGCCACAGCGGTGACGTGGCCAGAAGCTCTGCCGGTGCGGTATCCCGGTGACGTAGTTGGTGAAGTTTCGACCCATGCTGCAGAAGCAACTGGCCTCGTGGCTGGAACCACCATTGTGGTGGGTGGAGCCGACCATGTGCTTTCGGCCTACGGTGCTGGGCTCACCAAAGAAGGTGACTGCTTAGTGAAGCTTGGCGGGGCCGGTGACATCCTCGCTGTTCGTGATGACGTTCATCTCGATCCGCGCCTTTACCTAGATGCCCACCCCATTCCCGGCAAGTGGTTGCCGAACGGTTGCATGGCCACGAGTGGTTCGCTACTTCGTTGGGAGCAGTCGCTCTTGGGTGGTGCGGACCTAGAAACCTTGGACGCCGAGGCGAGCCAGTCAGCCCCCGGTGCTCTCGTGGCCCTGCCGTATTTTCTCGGCGAGAAGACCCCATTGCACGACCCTGATCTGCGCGGGGTCATCGCGGGACTACACCTCGCTTCGACACGTGGCGACATTCACCGTTCATTTCTTGAGGCCATCGCGTACGGTTTTCGCTCGCACTTTGACGTCTTTAGTAGTGGCGGACTCGACATCACTCACACCACCGTCACGAATGGTGGATCGAAGTCTCGACTGTGGCGCGAAATTCTCGCCGACGTATTAGGTCGTGACCTGCACTCAATAATCAATCACCCGGGGGCTTCCTACGGAGCGGCCGTTATTGCCGGTATTGGTGCCGGAGTCATTGATGACTGGTCCTACGTCGTGGGTCACTTAGAAGAGGGTGAAACTATTTCGCCGAACCCCGAAAACGTCACCCGTTACAACGAGCGGTACGCGGACTACGTTGCCCTCACGAGTGCCACTACCGAAATTTCTCACCGTCTAGCAAGGAGTTTGTAATGTCAAAATCAGTAGCAGTTGTCACTGGAGCGGGGTCCGGCATTGGGGCGGCAATCGCCACCACGTTGAGTGAACGGGGTTTTCACGTTGTCGTGACCGACATTGACGAACAGAGTGCACAGGCGGTGGCCAGTGGGCTGGCGAGTGCGCAAGCAATGCGACTCGACGTCGCTGACCCTGACTCCTCAGAAAAAGTTGTGAGTGATGTAGTGAGCGAGCACGGACGCCTCGACGTGTGGGTGTCAAACGCCGGCATTTCAAAGATGCAGCGGTTCGTCGACATCTCGCCGCAAGACCTGCGTCGAAACTTCGAAATCAACACCTACGGTGTCTTTTTCTGTGGGCAAGTTGCGGCACGGACAATGATCAAGCTCGGTACGCCTGGACGCATTGTCAACACTGCCTCAATGGCCGCGAAGCAGGGTCGGGTGCCATTTCTGGCCGACTACGTTGCGTCAAAGTTCGCGGTCTTAGGTCTCACCCAAGCAATGGCCTTCGAACTCGCCCCGCACGGCATCCGGGTGAACTGCGTATGCCCGGGATTTGTTGCCACACCAATGCAGACCCGTGAGCTGCAGTGGGAAGCGGACTTACGAGGGGCCACACCGGAGGAAGTGAAGCAGCTGTGGATCAACGACACACCACTGGGTCGACTCGAAACACCTCAAGATGTTGCCAAGGCCGTGGCGTTCCTCGTGTCCGATGACGCCGAGTTCATTACCGGAGAGGCTCTGTCGGTAAACGGCGGCGCCTTTATGGACTAACAACAGATTCGCTACGGTAATCTGTTGGGTGACCCAGCCAACTTTCACACCCGTTCCCACTTCGGGAGAAGTTCGACCAACCACACCAACGCCAGCGCCTGAATTTTCACGTACGAAGAAGGCCGGTCTGCTGCGCAGCCCCAGCCAAGTTCGCGGAACGGGCCACGGAACCCCAGCGCCCGGCGAAGGATATGCGTTCACAATTTCTGAACACGAAGTAGCAAAGCTGCCTTTTGCTCACGAGCACGACCGCCACGACGTCGCAGTCGGTATTGCACTGGTTGCTGCGAAGCGGGCGAGCCACGTCGGCCGCGGCCCCATCAAAGCTGACGTTACCGCCGCCCTTCAAGCATTTGGGCTTCGCTCGGGCGAGCCAGTGACCCACGAGTTTGCCTTTGAGTCAATGCGCCGTGACGACCTCTACTTGGCCGACGAGGCATTCCTCAGTGGCACCGCCGCTGAAGTGGTGCCAATTCACTCAGTTGATGACCGCATCGTGGGTTCGGGAACGCCTGGGCCCATCACCAAGTCAATTCAGTCGACCTACGCCAAGGCCGTGCGCGGCGAACTTGACCAGTACAAATCCTGGCTCACTGTTTGCTAAGTAACTGAGGACGCTTACTCGTTGAGTTCGCGACCGGCGTTGCGGAGTTCTTCGAACTTCGCAGCCATGGTCGGGTTGTTCTTCGTCAGTTTCTTGATCGTGAGATCGTCGGCCTTGTTGTTGGCGAGTCGAAGGTTGTTTTCTGAACCGAGAAGGCTCTCCTTCACCTTTTCCAGTGCCTTGATGCTCTTATCAATGTCAGCGATGGCGTCCTTGAACTTGCGCGACGCCAAGTCGTAGTTCTTGGCGAAACCACTACGGAACGCGTCGAGTTCCTCTTCGAAATTCGTGATGTCGATGTTCTGCTCGCGCACTCGTGCGAGTTCGGCCTTGTAACTCAGTGAGTTAAGGGCGGCGTTTCGAAGCAACGTGATGATTGGCACGAAGAACTGAGGACGCACAACGTACATCTTGGGGTAGCGGTGTGAAACGTCCACAATGCCATCGTTGTAGTAGTCGTTGTCGGGCTCGAGTAGCGAGACCAAGATGGCGTACTCACAGTTCTTCTCGTTGCGGTCTTTGTCGAGTTCCTTGAAGAAATCTTCATTCTTCTTCTTCGTGGCGGTGGTTTCACTCTCGTTCTTCATTTCGAACATGATTGAAATGAACTCGGTGCCTTCCTCGTCGAAGTCCCTAAAAATGTAGTCACCCTTCGAGCCCGTTGAGGAGTCGTTGTCCTTCTCGAAGTAGGCACGGGGGAAGCCGGCAGCACGCAGTCGGTTGAACTCCGTCTCACAGTGCTGCTCCAGGCTTTCGCCCACCATCTTGGTGGAGAGCTTGGCCTTGAAGTCCTTGTAGTACTCAATCTCTTGTTCTTTGGCGCGAAGGATTTCCTGGTGCGACTCCTTCAAGGTTGACTCGAGCAAGAGCTTCTCGGTTTCTTTAGCGTCAAGGTCCTTCGCGAGAGCGTCACGTTCCTTCTCGAGAGCCGCAACCGCTTCTTGCACTGCCAATTGGCGACTCAGATCTGCCGACTTCATCTGCTCCTTCAGGGCAGTGAGTTCGTGTTCCTTCTCGGCCTCCTTGGCTTCAAGGTCCTTAGCGAGGGCGTCACGTTCCTTTTCGAGAGCAGCGACGGCGTCCTTTACGGCTAACTGATTGGCCAGTGACAGCGACTCGGCCTGGGCCTTCAAGCGTTCAATCTCGGCGTTCTGGTCGGCGGCCTTTCGCTCAAGTTCCGCCGTGAGGGTGGCTTGGGCGAGCTCCACCGCACGCTGCTTGTCGATTTCGGCCAGGTGCAGCCGGTCGGCGAGGGCCTTATCGAACTCTTCGTCTCGCACCTGCTTCACTATGTCGGCATAACCGGCCTCGTCAATGGTGAAGGCCTGGTGGCAGTGGGGGCACTTGATCTCGTGCACGGATAACGCCTCGCTCGCTAGGAGTAACGAGTAACAATTTAACCCATTCAGTGAATTCGTCTTGTGGCAAAGCGCCTAATCTAGGTACGTGACTCAGCCGACCTTTTCCCCAGTTCCCGCTTCCGGTGAAGTTCGTCCAACTCTTCCAACGGCGACACCAGAGTTCTCGCGCGCCAAAAAGGCCGGACTTCAGCGTTCGCCTCGCCAAGAGCGCGGTGCGGGACACGGAACGCCGGCTCCGGGCGAAGGCTACGCCTTCACCATTGCTGAACACGAAGTCGCCAAGCTCACTTTTGCCCACGAACACGACCGCCACGACGTCGCCGTTGGCATTGCGCTGGTTGCCGCCAAGCGCGCGAGCCTCGTAGGGCGCGGTCCAATCAAGGCCGACGTCGACGCCGCTTTGGCGCACTTTGGCCTCAGCGCTGACGCACCGGTGTCGCACGAACTAGCCAAGCCCTTTGCCGGACTGGGCCACAGTTACTTCGAACAGCGCTCTTTTGTTGATGGGGTAGACGTTTCGTCCCTCTAGACGAGCATGCTCATGGCCTAGAGTTAGTAGACCGCAGTTGCGGTTTACTTGAGTACCCGAAGTGAGAGTCCCATGTCAGTCAGCGCTACCGAAATCGTCCGCCGCGGCCTTCTAAAGGTCTCCGCTGAAAAGATCCTTGAGGTCGTTGATTCGCTCGACCTTCGTCCTGGTGCTCGAATTAGCGCTGTCGTGGGTATTCCACTGCGCAACCTGCAGCAAAAGCGCGACGTGGCAACATTCTGCTCGAGTGCCCCCATCGCCGCGGTCCGAGGAATGCTGGAACTGCTGTCACTCGAGCCCCTCCAGGCCATTATTGACGCGCTGGGAGACAATGCCGAAACACCCAACTTTGATCAACTGAGTGCCGGGGTCGACACGATCATTGCCAATGGCGCCACGACTGATGACGTCGTAGCCCTCCTTGCTTTTGCGGTGGCTGAAGAATTCCCCGCCGCACCGCACTGTCGCAAACTGCTCGAGGAACGCCCCGAGTACGCACTGCCCGAACTCGAGAGTGGCGCTGCCCCAACGTCGCTCTTGGCGCCAAAGGAAACTGACCCAGCCATCAAGGAACAACGCAAGGCTCGTCGCGAAGCCGAAAAGACGAAGAAGAAGCCCAAGACTGCGCCACCCGTTCCCTACAAGGCAGCGGAGAAGCCCGCCCCCAAAATCGTTGAGAAGAAGGAAGTCGCGGTCCCGGTACCGGAGATCACGCGCCGTCAACTGTTCTTGACGCCGCTCGAGCTGGAAAAGTTTGACCCGTCGCACGTTCTGAGCGGCACGGTCGTCACCGCTGACGTTCCCTACGACGCCGTCGACCCTGAGGCGCCAGAGCAGAAGTCGAAGCTCCGTCCCGCCGTCATTGTGGCCGCTGGGGAGCAGGGCATTCTGGTGCGAGGCATCTACTCAAAGGAAGCCCCCGGTCGCCAATTGTTCCAACCATGGCGTCGCCTCGGACTGAGCAACGTGAGTTACATTGCCGACGACCGCATTGCCATTGACACCGAGCTGTCAGCAGTTACCAAGCTGGGCGTCCTCACCGATGAAGAGTGGAACGCACTGTCCTAAGAGCCGCGACGCCCTAGTGGCGAGCCGGATCTAAAAAGGCGCGCATCTCATCAATCTGCGAGTTCAGGTCGAAGATACTGGACTCCCGAGCCACCGCGAGCAACTCCTCAATAAAGAGTTCGTGGGCCCCACGCAGTGGGTCTTCGTCGGTGTTGTTGACGTACAAAATAATGAAGCGTGCGTCTCGGCCGTCGGCCTTGCGTCGCATGACTCGACCCATTCGTTGAATCATCTGGCGACGTTGCTTGGAAGAGGCAACAATCACGGCCAAGTCAGCATCGGGAACGTCAACGCCTTCTTCAAGGGTCTGCACGGACGCCAACGCCTTAATCTCACCATCGGCGAACCTGGTCATGATCTCTTCACGTTCTTCAGACGAGATCTCTGAGTGGTGCGGCTCGCAGGTGACGCCACGCTCACCGAGCAACTGGGCAATCGTGTTCGCCGACGTGATGGACTGCGTGAAGAGCAGTGAACGGTCGGCGTCTCGCAGGGCGCCAGTGAGTTGGGCAATGGCCAGCTGCTTCGATGGTGTCTCCGCCAGAAGTTCGCGCTTCTGACGCCACATAGTGAGCCAACGATTAGCCGCAATGCCGCCCTTCATCGTGCCGGGGCCGCCACTCGTGAGCCGTACGACATCGTCGAGGAACACGCTGAAGGGGCCGGGGCGAACACCAAACTCACGAATCAACTTGCGCCGAACTGTCTGGAGCTCTCGCACCAGTTTTTGGTAGAGGGCCATTTCTTCCTCGGAGAAGCTGACCCCGATAAAGGCCACGCGGACATTGGTGATGACGCCGTCATTGATCGCCCGCTCGTAGTCGAGGGAGTAGACGACTCGTTTGAAGTAGGGGAGCAGTACCGTTTCGTGGGCCTTGTCCATACGTTCGTGAGTGGCGGAGAGCCCGAGACGCTTGGTGAAGTTTTCGTCGAGGGCCCGCTGGTTGTGTTCGCTCGCTGAACGGTGGCATTCGTCCACCACCAAGAGCCCTGGAGCTCCGGCGAGTTTGAACACTCGGTTTCTCGCCGACGCCACCACGGCCACCACAATGTCAAAGTCCCGGAGGTCATCGTCTGATCCGTCGCCGACCTTGCCAACGGTGCACGAGGGAATTGCACTCTTGAGAATGTCGGCCCACTGGTGCAGCAGCACAATGGTGGGCACGATAACGAGGGACCGTCCGTCACTCTCGAGGTGTCGGGCAATAGCGGCCACGGCGAGGCGCGTCTTGCCCGCTCCGGTCACGGCGTCGATGATGCCCTGGTGACCCCAGAGCTCCCAGGCGGCCAGCGCTTCTTGCTGCCAGGGGTAGAGCTGAAACGGATTGTCAGGAGATACCTCAATGGGCCGAAACTGAGGACGCTCGCCGGTGGCTTCTTTAAAGAAGCGGGCTATTTGTTCTGGATCGAGTTCCTCTTCTTCGAGGGGCTCATACTCCGAGAGGTCAATCGGCGGCACGTCGTCGATGTCGCGCCTGATATTCGGGGTGGACTTCTTCTTCGCTGGGGGAGCGTCAGCGGGCACCGTCGCATCGAAGAACCACTTGGGTTTCGTGTCGTCACTCTTCACAAACTGCGGGGCGTTGTAGAGAATCGGGTTGATGTCGCTCTTGTGTAGTCCCAACTTGTGACCTAGTTCTGAAGCGTTGAGGCCCGGCGTCTCGCTGAGCAACTCTTGCAAGCGAAGGACGACCTTGTCGCGGTCAAAGGAAGTGGACTGAGGTGGCACGTATTCTCCTGGTGTAAAAGCAAACTACCCGACACGTCGGGACAGTGTGACCCTTACATACGGGTGTGACATTGACTCTTACGACAGTGGTGCTTCGTCGCTGCGGAGCGTCCGATGAAGAATGAAGACACCGGCGACCGCCAGGACGGCACCGGCGATCTGAACGCCGTCGGATCCTGAGTGGGACTGTTGTCCGAGCAGTAGCTTCTCGTCGAGCGAGCGAACAAGGCCCCACACAATCATTGCCGTAGCGCAGATGCGGCCTCGTACTTTGAACCACGAAGAGCGCTCGAGGCGAAGGAGCACGAACCACAGCGCACCATCCTCAGCTCCTTGAATCAGTGGCACCGGCACACGTTTGCCGAACTGACCTTGGTAGTGCATACCAATCCAGGAGTGGGTGAGGTGACCGCCACCGTTCACCATGAACTGGGGGCCGAGAACGCGACCGAGGGCCCATCCGGCAACGAGGGTGGGCACAATAAGGTCACACAAGCGAAGAAGCGACTGGCTGGACCAGTACCGTTTGGCGAGGTAGAGGCCAACCGGGAGGGCTAAGGCAATGCCGCCAAAACTAGCGAGTCCACCCTGCCAGACAGCGATCCACCGACCGGGGTGACCGCGGTAGTAACTCCAGTTGGTGGCGATGTTGGCGAGTCGAGCACCGATGAGGCCCGCCACAATGAGTGCGCCAGTAAAGCGGCCCCACCGTTTGACTGACCAGCCAGCGTTTCGTAGTCGATGCTCACCGTACAGAAAGGTGACGTAGGCCGCAATCGCGAGACCCAGTCCGTAGGTGTGAAAGACCAGCGGGCCGAGGTGGAACGACGTGGGAACGCCTGACACGCCTAGCCTCGGGGGCGACCGACGCCGGCGAAGCCGTACCCGAGTCGAACTGGCGTGACGTGCACTCGAGTACCCGTCATTTCGGCCTCCACCATCATGCCGTGGCCGAGGTACATAGCGACGTGCTCGTCACCGTGCCAGCCGTAGAACAAGAGGTCACCGGGCTGGATGTCGTAGAGGGGGACCCGTTCGGTTTCCTCCCACTGAGCGCCTGAGTAGTGGCTGAGAGA
>Ga0164296_1000991_pt1 | contig 31844 bp, 38 predicted proteins | sample GEODES057metaG_FD_113533 | JGI IMG/M metagenome (GOLD analysis project Ga0164296, IMG submission 113533) | Dystrophic lake water microbial communities from Trout Bog Lake, Wisconsin, USA - GEODES057 metaG | ecosystem: Environmental > Aquatic > Freshwater > Lake | place: USA: Trout Bog Lake...
CAGGATATCTTCTTCGTGATAGCTGATCCTCCGGGTTCATTGCCAGCTGATACTACCAGCCTGCAGAATTGGGCAACCAATGCTAACAACGCAGCAGAAGATGGTCCGGATGGATTGATCACTCACAGCTCGTATGCTGCGGTTTACTATCCTTGGGCGCTTGAAACCAATCTTGATGGACAGAACGTGTTTGTTCCTCCTAGCGTGATGGCACTGACCACTTATGCATACAACGACCAAGTGGCATACCCCTGGTTTGCTCCTGCTGGATTCAACCGCGGACTTGTAAATGGTGCGTTGAGCGTTGGCTATCTCAAGGCAGATGGTACATATCAACCTGTAACATTGAACCAAGGACAGCGAGATGTATTGTATGTGAACAGCATCAATCCAATCAGCTTCATACCAAACCGCGGATTGGTTATATTCGGACAGAAAACGTTGGATCCAATCACTACTACGTTGGATCGAGTCAACGTAGCACGTTTGATTAACTACTTGTCTTACAATCTAAACACTCTGGCACAGCCGTTCTTGTTTGAACCAAACGATCAACAGACTCGCCAAGCTGTAACAGCTGCTTTCAACAGCTTCATGGGTAATCTAGTTGGCTTGCGTGCCATTTACGATTACTCAGTGGTGTGCGATACCAGCAATAACACACCGGCTAGAATCGCAGCCAATGAGCTTTGGATTGACATAGCTATACAGCCAGAGATTGCTATCGAGTTCATCTACATACCGATAAGGGTGTTGAGCTTGACGCAACCTCTGCCAGGTGGGGCACAAACCACAGGCAGTACACAGACTGCAATATAAGCTAATGATAAACCGGGCTAAATGCCCGGTTTATCTTTTTATCCATTGCGATTGATCGCGTTTGATCATTAAATAAATCATGGATGAACAAAAGACGATAGAGCTCAAGAACGATCTCAGTGCTGCTCTTTATACCTATCTAGCTGGCTTACATGTTCAACTAGAAACAAGTGCTAGCACTGAGATAGCCAATGACGTTCTGTTGACAGTTCTCAGCTTGAACCTAGGTCATATAATCGGACAGCTAGATCCGTCGCACCACAAAAAGAACATCAAGCTAGTGAACAAGATCATCAATGATCAGATCACGGAAGTCAGCAAGCTTGCTGATATACAGCATTTTGGAATCATAGGTCACGCCTAATGCTTTCTCATGTTACCAATGAGAATCTCGATTGCGCATTGGTAACGCTGTTCATGCACAATTATTGTAACTACTCCTGTTCTTACTGCAGCCCGATACATCACAATAAAAGCAACAGGTGGCCAGATGATCCTGCTCCTTTTGTAGATTTTTTAGCCAAGGTTAGGCAGCGTAACAAATACACCTACGTGGAATTCTTGGGCGGTGAACCAACCATATGGCCGCAGTTTAGAGATTTCGTGTCAATGGTCAGTGACCAAAACACTTACATAGAATTCAGCACAAATGCATCGCGCAGCTTGCGCTATTGGGATTCATTTGCGGCAGGTCCGATGTATATCATGATGAGTTGGCATCATGAGCAATGCGACGATGATCATTTCGTAGAGGTAGCAAAGATACTACAAGACAAGGTCAGCTGCGGCGTAGCTCTCATGGTAGTTCCTGAAAATTTTCAGAGAGCGAGAAGATTGGCAGGACGATTAGAAGGGTTAAACATCGAGATATTGCCTCGATTTGTGCGTGAGGAAATAGGGTCAACTGTGTTCTTGGGATACACAGACGAACAACGGCAGTGGATAACAAATTATAGATATCTAAAGATGAAACCTCATGCTATGAACTGGCAACTACCAGTAAATCTGCATCTCGACGGTGAGCGCATCAGGTTTCCGTCGATACTTGACAGAGGCCTACATGCCTTCAACGGTATGAAATGCCAAGCAGGGGTTAGACGTTTCTACGTTGATCTAAACGGCGATATACATCGTTGTTCTCGCAGAGTTGGTAGCACGGTTGGAAACATATTTGGCGACTATGATCTACCCAGCAGCGGGGTAATATGTGATCAAGATCTATGCCCGTGCAAGTGGGATGCTCTTGTAGAAAAGATCAGTGTTTAGGATTTAACCAGACAGCGCAGCAGTGGTCTCACACCAACCGGTTGACCTGTGGCTGTTTTAGCTAGGTGTATAGCTTTGGTAGCAGTGAGATCAAAATCGTCGCAGACTTTTTGATAGGCATCACCGTACTTTTTCCAGAAGTATTCTGGGCCTATTTGTTTCATGAATGCTGTACCAATGTGTAGCAAACTCTGGCAATTCATGTTGAAATCGTTCATGATGCTGATAGCACCTTCTGGTCTGGCTCTTGCGAATCTCAGCGCTATTCTATCATTGCCTAGCCCGCCTTTGCTGAGGCTAATAGCAAATGTAGATATAGCCGGATGGTCAAAATCAAAATCTATTCCTCTGCTACAGGATACCCAGGCCCCGTCGATGTGAACTGGTATTCCAAGTACTGCGCAGCGATCTAGTATCTGATGCATCTCAGGATGGACATCGCCGTATGCAGGAAATGGCATTGATATCAACAGCTCTTTACTGGAATCCAATGTTTCAACAGTTGCATATTCTATGTTTTCGTTCAGTCGCCAGTGATATTTGTACTCGTTTTCAAATATCATGAGGCGCTGTCCGCCCACTCTTTGATACAAATCGTCAATGAATTGAGTGCAACCAACGCATGCGTCTAACCTCTGAAACGCGCCATATCCTCGTAGATTGCTCAAGCTATGTCCGTCTAGGTATTCAATGAATGTATCTTTGAAATCATTGAAGATATTTGACGAATCTACTAGATTTTCGTTATACAGCGCACCGTATAGCTTGCGAATGCCGTTGTCGTACATTGGTTGCGGCCTTTCGACCTGTAACCATTCTGCTGTGTACCGTCTATTTGGACCATCTCTCATGGTACAAGTTTACTTGTGTGCTGGGATATCTTATAAATTAACATGGACATATCTTTGGATTTTATATGATGTGGTGCCCTTTACCGTGGACACATCTCGGTGTCAAAAACAACGGAGACCTACGCATGTGCAGCCACAGCCAAAGCGCTGGGCAAGGCAACACATTGCTGTACAAAGGACCAGATATTCTAAGCATAACTGACCTTGATCGAGAAGATGTGTTAAATTGCGACACTCTCAAAGAAGTGCGTCGTACGATCCTAGATGGACAATGGCCTGATCAATGCCGGCGTTGCCAACAAGAATCTTCTATAGGATCTAACAGCCGAGACAAATGGGAAACTGAGAGACACAAGGAAAGTTTCACCAAAGACATGGCATTGAAATCCACTGCACCTGACGGTTCAGTCACAGGTCTCAAGTTCCAAGATTTTGATCTGCGCATAGGCAATCAATGTAATCTACGCTGCGTGATGTGTTTTCCCGGAGAAACGTCTAAATGGTATGACGCTCATCAAGAGATCACAGGCACTGATTATTTCATGGTAGATGACAAGACCTACCATCTAGATACATCTAAAGATGCGTTTGGTTGGTCAAAAGACAAGAATAACATAGACGCGTTGATGAGGGCTTCGAACGGCTTGCTCAAGATAAAATTCGGCGGCGGCGAACCGTTGTTGATAAAGCATCACAGATATCTTTTAGAGTCGCTGATATCCTATGGATATAGCAATAAAATGGAACTTGAATACAGCGTGAACTTGACATATTTCCCTCCCGATTTGTTCAAACTATGGAAAGAATTCAAGAAGATACGCATTTGTGCTAGTGTTGATGCTATAGGTACTGCTAACGAAGCGATAAGATATCACAGCAACTGGGAAAGCATAACCAAGAATTTAACCATGCTCGACGAAAGCGATGATAACATATCAGTTTTCATATCGACCACTGTTAGCCTATTGTCATTGGAACATTATGGTGCTTTATTAAGATGGGTATCTGATCAAAGATTCAAGAAGATCAAAGAACATTTCAGCCATATGGTTTACAATCCCGTTTATTTTAACATCAACATACTAGAGCCCGCGCAGATAGATGAGATGTTCAATTACTCTAGGCAACATATCATTGCCGCGCCCGATCTAACACGTAAATTAGATCATTATGAGAAACTCTATCACCGATATCGTATGTCAGACGACGATGCCTTGGAACATAGGCAGCGGCTGGTGATGGTATGGGATCGTTTCAAGAAAAATCAAAGACAGGATTGGGATGCTATTTTTCCAATAGCAGCAAAGGCTGTGAACGAATGGCGAGATAGATACCATGTCTGATACATGGTGTCCTATACCATGGAATTTCCAAGCAGTTCGCAGCAACGGCGACCTTAGAGTCTGCTGCCAGGCCAACATCACTAAAGATAGAGGTGTGCTGCGTAAATCTGACGGTAGTACCTATAACGCAGCACGCGATAACATGGACGAATCTAGAAACAGCGATCTCATGCGTTCTATAAGACGCAACATGATAGCTGGTGTATGGAGTGAAGAATGTGGTCGATGCCGATCAGAAGAGTCTTCTGGTATGGTTAGCCGTCGCATGTATGAACACGATCGTTGGTCGTTGCGACTAGAGGATGTAGCTAGCCAAACCGCAGAAGATGGGTCCATAAAAGTAGAAAATTTCCCAATAACCTATTATGATCTTCGTTTTGGAAATCTCTGTAACCTAGCCTGCCGAATGTGCGGACCACAGGACAGCACAGGGTGGTATGACGATTATAACAAGCTTGAAGGAAAAGATTGGTTCATCGATACCCACGGTAGAGAGCAGATGACCAAGCATAACGGAAAATGGATTAGCCATAGTTATAATTGGCATAACAGTGATAGCTTTTGGCATCAGATAGAATCAAATGCAGATGCTGTGCAGCATGTTTATATGGCAGGAGGAGAGCCTCTGCTCATAGAGAGACATTATGAGTTCTTGGAACGCTGCATTGACAACGGTGCAGCATCGAACATGAATGTGGAATACAATACCAACATGACCAGCATATCCACGAGAGCATTAGATCTTTGGTCTCACTTCAAACAGATCCAGATTGGTGCCAGCATTGATGGATACGGTAAAGTGTTCGAATACCAACGCTACCCTGCTAGCTGGGACAAGGTTTGGCGAAACATACAGAAGGTTGATCAAGCGTCTGATAATATCAAAGCGTGGTTTGCCTATACTGTAACAGCATATAATGTGCTACACATGCCGGATTTCATGAGATGGAAACTTGAAACAAGTGGATTGAAGAAGTTTAATAACTCCGCATTACAGCCTATAATAACCTATCATATGGCGCATCTACCCTACGAGCTAAATGTGCGGGTGTTGCCCAAGATGGTCAAAAACATGGTTATGCACAAGTTCGACCAATTCTTAGAATGGTTAGAATTAGCAGGCTATGATGATATCGTGGTTAAGAACGCTAATGATATCAAAAACAGCGTGTGCGGTTACATGAATGCTGCGCATACATATAGAAAAGATTGGAATACTTTCAAGTCGGTAACAGATAATCTCGACAAGATACGCAACCAATCTGTGCTAGACATCATACCTGAACTACAACCCTGGATGTTATGATAAGGACAATGACATGAGTTTCTGCGCAGTAGATGACGACCACACCAAGAGCCTATTGGTGATCTGGGACCTAGGCCGCAGATGTACATATTCTTGTTCATATTGTCCTCCGCATAGGCGAAATAATTGGAGTCCGCTAGCTAGTTTTTCAGAACTGGCCAAGACCGCGGACAACGTAGCAAGATACGGTGAGATTTACAACAGACACCGGGCAAAACCATTTAAGATATCATGCAGCTTCACCGGCGGTGAACCAACCGTAAATCCAGATTTCTTCTCATTTTTGGAATACCTCAGTGAGAAGCATCCAGACATGCATAGGACCTTGACAACCAATGGTTTCTATACTGAGAGACGTTTAGAACAGGTCATGAACAACACAACCTTTTCTACCATCAGCTATCACTGCGAAAGCACTGTTGAACAAAAAGCACAGGTGCGGTTAAACATCAAGATAATGCACGAACGAGGTTACAGATTCAAAGTCAACGTCATGTTTCATCAAGACGACGAGTATTTCAAAGAATGCATTGATCTCTGCCAATGGTTTGACGACCTTGGTATCTCGTATACTCCTCGGGTGATCGGAGACGAGGGTACCATAAAATTAGGTCTAAAGGACAAGACCGTGCACCTCTATTCAGATTGGCAGATGGAGTGGTTTAAGCAATATTGGAATCTTAAGAGTTCCAAGGTTCTGCGAGAAGATCAAGCAGTTGCTAGAACCTCTAATCAGCAACAAGCGCAACATTTCAACCAATCTAACACACCTCAACAAGAAAAGAATCTAGTTGGTCAAACCATTGGTAGACCCTGTTGTGGTGGTCGCAAGATGTCATTGCTTGGCGAGGATGGCCAATGGGATGATGCCAAATTTGTCACGGATAACAACTTCCAAGGTTGGAACTGCATGATCAACTGGTATTTTCTTTACATACACCAGGAGATTGATCAAGTTTGGCATCATCAAACCTGCCAAGTGGATCTAAATGGTGAAGTGAATCCAATATGTAAGGTCAGCGAGCTTGACAAATACTGCGACAATCTCGAGTCAACTATTAACCAAACAGGGTCGATACCGTTGATTCGTTGTCCTAAGACGCATTGCGGCTGCGGCTTGTGTGTGCCAAAGAGCAAACGAGATGACATAGCGTTGGGTATTTTCCAAAAGCATACCAATGGTGTCATAAAACCCAACCTGATGGAAATGAAAACCAATTCTGAGGATGGTCAGACTCTGAAACACATGGTGACTGCCTGGGATATTGAAAACGGGCATACGCATGGACACTAACAGGATCCTGATTACCGGAAATCGTGATAAAGGTTTGGCAAAATCATTAGCCAACCTGTGGCCACATGCCACCTTTGCTAGCAGAACAACTGGGTATGATCTCACATCTGATCAGGACCAAGATAGGCTAGTTGATCTGTCAGCTGAGCATGATATTTTCATTAACAACAGTGCGTTGTGGAAATTCAATCAAACTCTTTTGTTGGAAAAGGTTTACAAGCGTGCTAAGCGCGACAAACATGATCTGCGTATCATATGTGTGGGTAGCACCACAGACAGAGCCACAGGCGCTAAAGACTGGATGTACCAGCAGGAAAAGAAAGCCTTGCGAAATTACTGCACTGGCATTTCAATGATGAGCGTGTGGGCAGGCGGTCCACACGTCACGCTGATCAGTCTAGGAACATTGGATAACAATCAAGAAAAACATCCTGATAGGAAATGCATGAAACTAGATGCAGCTGCTGATTACATAAGATGGTTGGTTGATGCCCCGGCTGGCTTGGCAATAAATGAACTTAGCATAGATCCAATGCAGATGGAAAATTGGCATGAATGACGCCCTAAGTCAGTATGATTTCACGCAGATACCGTTTGAACGCATAACACGTTTTGGTCAGCGCACGCTTTTATACAGAGATCTATTCTGCGTGAGCTGGCTACTGGGAAGATACTGCAACTACAACTGTAGCTATTGCTGGCCTTACGCACGCAGCAATACCAAAGATTATCGACCAATAGAACTAAATCTCATGACCATGGACGAGATAAAGAGGCAGAGCAGAGAACGCAATTTCAACAGCTTTCACTTCAGTTTCAGCGGCGGCGAGCCCACTGTATATCCTGATTATCTGCGTCTGTTGGAACATTACAGCAATGATACTGCTAACTGCAATTACCAAAGCGTTCACATGACCAGCAACATCTCTCAGGGCTTGAGATGGTTTGAGAAATACGTTTCGGCTACCAAAGATCTGCATCGTGTCAGTGTGACGGCTAGCTGGCATCGAGAGCAGGGGATCAAGCAAGGCGATCTAAAAGGTCACACTGAAAAGTTTGCCGACAAGCTGGTGTTCCTTCAAGAGAACGACGTGCAGGTTACTGTAAACACGGTCATGGTGCCAGAATGGTTTGATACGCTGTATGCTGAAGCTGAGTACTTCCTCAACCGAGGTATAAATGTCACTCTTAAACCACAGAGCGATCCAACTGCCAGCAAAGTAGTTGATGGTTACAGCAAAGATCAGATGGCTATCCTGCACAATGGCATGCCGCAGAGAGATTTTACTGCTGTTAAAAGCAAGATAGCTAGACCTAAACCAAAGGTCAGCATGCAGAAAATGAGCATCGACAAGGGCGACGATGCTACTGTACCTCAGATAATGCAGGTAGAGTTTGAAGATGATACTGGTAAAAAATGGTACATGGATCAAGCTGAGAGATTCAACGCATTCAACTTTAACAATTTCAAAGGTTGGGATTGTGAGAGCGGTTATCGCAGCATAATCATCCGAGAACCAGACGGTTCTATCAAGCGCAGCTACAGCTGCCAAGATAAACCCTTGGGTTATATAGAAACTGGATTCTCCCTGTTTGATTCTCCCATGCCCTGCATCAGCGATGCTTGTGTCAGCAGTGCTGACAGCAAGATACCAAAGAGTCGACGTTGAGATTTCCTTTTTTAGAAAATAATCAATTGGTTTTAATAGAATATGTTCCAGGTAGTTCTGGCCAACTATTAACGCGCCTATGGTTTGAGCTTGATGCTAGGATAGGTTATGATAATCCTGAGATCATGAACCAAACGCACAAGACTGCGCATCCGGCATCGGGGGAGATCAATCTAGATATACTGTTACCAAAGCGAATGCATGATTGGTTTTTAGACAAGTGTGAACCCGGATCTTGCTACGATTACATGTCATATTTGGAAATTTTCAGTGCGTCGTTGTATGCCCTGCGTTATCGAGATCCTTGCTACGGTGTTGAGAACGAGTTCTATAAATCTCGAGATGCAGCACCAATTGGTAACGTTGTGTTACATTCGCTACACGGCTGGGACCATGTGCTGCCAATTGAAGAGATCAGAGACCATGGTTGTAACGTTAGACTGATCAGGCTGATACCAAATAGTCCTGTTGGTAGAAGGTATCAGTATGCTAGAGCACAAGCATGTTATCCTCTGGATCCTCATAGCTGGCGCAGTTCAATAAGACGATTCAATGCCAAACCAACTGATGATGCTTTTGATTTTGTCTCATTGTTGGTGAGCAAAGACAGCGACAGCATAATAGATTGGTTAGTGTCTCAGATTGGCCAACATTTGCGACAAGACAAATTGACTAAAGTACGCCAGATATTAGAAATCTATTATTCAAGAGTAGTGGATAATTTGGAGATATAATGAGTTTCACATTATGGCAAACTGATAGATCATCTAGAGGATCGCTAGCTGAAGTGTGGATTGATGTAGAAAACAATCTATGCCAAAAATTATATAAAACAGATGGTACTTCGATAACTGGTAAGCAACCCTACCATACAGATAAAAATGAAATCGAAAAGCTATGGAACAATGAAATCCATTGGAGCAGTCGATTAAAAGGAGAATGGCTTTTAGAAACGCTTGAATTCGGAGCATTACCCGATGATGCTGGTTTCTATATCATACAGCCTTATTCTCCAGACCTAATACACTTGTATGAAGGTGGTTTGACCATAAAGCAACACATACCAGATGTGGTTGATCAGATCATAGAAATGTTCAAATTTTTCCAACTACATGATATGTACAAGTTCAATCATGCTATGAGCAATCTAACAGCTGTATCGGGCAAGATAAAAGCCTTTGATTTCAAATATGCGTCTGCAAGGATACCAGCGCATCGACCGCAGGAGATACACTGCATAGATGCTTGGTTATCTAAGATAGATCCAACACTAAAAGAAAAACTGAGACCCTACGTGTGAAAGATATCTTGTTACAACAGAGCAACGCGATCAGAACTTTGGTCTTGCCAGAGGTGTTATCTGTGGTCAATTCCGTGCCTGTGGATTACGATAGCGTAATCAAATACACCACTGGCATTATTGCTTGGCTTAAACCGATGATCGATCTATCCGATTTTAGTGTATATCCAACCAATGGCATTACCGAAGGATTGAATTGGTGGTATGGACGAGAATCTCGATCTGTTGAGATCAATGCTGGAGACTATCAATGGATAGAAAGCAAGACTGTTGGTTCACAGGAAATACATTACATGAGTGTTCCCAGTGCTATAGATGGCAATCATGTTGATATACCAACTCATGTTCCTGTAGCACTAGATATAGCATATGTAGGAAGCACTGCTATCAAGAAAATAGATATTGCAGACAACGTGGAATATGTGTTCTATAGCCTGAGCAAGAGTTTTGGTATTAGGAATGTGCGAACAGGATGGATCTTCACACGAACGCCTGATCGCAAATTAGAAGAATTAGTGTACGGAGCAAAGTATTACAACTATCATGCTCGTAACGTATCTGAAAAAATCATATCGAGTTTTGCTCTTGATCATGTCTACAATAGATTGCGTGATCAGCAAGAGGATATCAGTAGCAAGCTAGAACTACAACCCAGCGACAGCGTCTGGTTAGCAACTACTACTCACGACGATTACCAAAAGTTTCGAAGAAAAGATAACGTGGCGCGATTGTGTTTAGCGCCACTATATAAAACATAGAAGGGATATCAGTCATGCACAAGCCTTGTTACGAATTAAATCTCGACATACCGTCCGATCTAAAATCTCGTGTATCTGATATCTGGGAAGAGATAAAGAACAAGAACAGAAAATATCTGCAACCAGAAGCATTGAAATCTGAATATCCAGACCTTTGGGAGGTTCTTGGACCCTTAAAAGATTGGTTTGCTCCCAAGGTACGATTGATAAACCATGTAGCAGATGAGCTTGGCACATCAGCTATACATCTTGATGTCAATGAACATCTCCAATATGAGAATGTCAGCGCAGATTCTATCACTCAGTGTGCTCTAAACATTCCACTGTTCGAGCCAGTTGGTGATATCACTCGTTGGTGGCGTCAGAAAAATCCAGATATAATCATGCCATACGATTTTTGGATAGGTGATGGCACTGATCTAGCTTCTCACAAGACCAACAACAACAAGTATGAGATGGAATGCATCTACGAGTTTGAAATCAAAAATCGTCCTGTGCTGTTTAGGACAGGGATCTGGCATAACGTTGAGCAGGTTAAACCAAGCATTAGGACCATGCTAAGCTTCCATGCGCACTATACTATAGACTGGGATAGCCTGGTAGATGTTGCCAAGCGCACTGGTTTGCTTATTGAGCCGACTTATTCTGCTTATAACGATTGAAAACTTCATTGCTGGCGTACGGCCAACCAGAGATATTCAATCTTCGGCCTGAGCAATGATCCACAGCATGCATGAATCCAGTGGTGCACAACAGCAATCTATTGCGTCTTGGCAAGATTGAAAAGCCTTCTGCTGTGAAGGCCCCGTCTTGCTCATCGGTCAGATACAGCATGAATACCCAGTCACCGTAGATCTCTGGATCTTCTTTGTGAGGAGCACAAAAACTGTTCTCGTCAAATTCTTTGGCAAACAGATGAACCGGTGTGAGATTCTCTCGATCAATTGGTTTTGAGGTTAGCTGTTCTATCTTATCCAGCAGTTGATTCTTGAGATTGCCATTTTGAATGCCAGAATTGATCATGAACCAGTCATACTCAGTTCGTTCTTTCATAACATGGGGGCCTGATGAATCTAAATGTATGCGCTTGCCCTGATCTATGACTTTTTCCAATTCGCCGAGGTATTCCTCTGACAGGAAGTTATCTTGTATGATAATCATCGTTCTATCAAGAATCCTTTCTCTCTGCAGTATTCTACTGCGCCCTGCCACGTCACAAATGGATGGAAATGGAAACCAGCCATCCATCTTTCCTTGGTATATTTCACCGAATGCCATTGCCCTGTGTTGAACAATATTGGTGGTTCACCAAGCGAGTATTCGTCAACGACTTTCAATTTCATCTTGTGCGCAATGTCTCGATGGGTCTTCCAGTCGTACTTTTTGGCTTCTAAATCAATGTACCACTTGGTTACTGTCGGATCTGGGTCTCCTAGGAGGATGTTAATCGTAGCATTGCGTGCCATGTTAGGTGGTATCTCACCTTCAAAGTGATCCAGTTCATGTGCGTCAATATCAATATGCGGACCATAGTAGGTGTCAGCTGGTGCTCTCAAGAATCTCATGTTATTGAGAAAGCAATTATCAAACAACTCATAAAAACGCGCCGTTTCGGGTCCAACCTGCTTGTAGTTTAGATATTCCGATGCTTGCCACGTTGCTGGCTGGTTTGGATAGAATTCGCGCAATTCATTCTTGAGCTCTTCCAGTCTCGGAAAATCTAGTTCATAGGCACAATAGAACATGTTCTTTATCCTTCATTTTGATACTCTTGGTAAGAAAACCGTATCTATTTTTAGCTAGCTCATAGAATTCCAATTGATGAGTCCATGCGCCAACCATCAAGACTCCGCCGTCGTTGGCATATTTGATCCAGTAATCAGCTTGCTTTTGATTCTCTTCTATTTCCGTGGTTATGTCTAGGATGCAGAGATCATAACCTATCTTCCATGGATAGGAAAACGGAGACGTGTCGAGTATCAATGTCGCATTCTCCATCTGTTGGAATGATTGTATGGTTAGATTGAAATCATAATTTCCATGATACTGTGTTGGAAAATACTTCTTGACTGCTTTCTTCCAATCGTGTTTCTTTAGTCGAGGGTCGATATTACCTTCGGCTTCACCTATGCTATAATCGCCCATGTTTGAGTTTGGTACATGTATGAGCTTGTCCTCATCTATGGTCTGCACTCCGTAGACATGTCCTTGACCCTTTAGAAGTTCGTGGAACTTATAAGACAATCCGCCATAGTATGTCCCAATCTCTACGATGGTTTTTGGTTGATACTCGTCAAATACTTCCTTGAAGACCGGCCAATAAGAGCCTTCATGCATAGTGTACATAATCTTTGTAAACCTTTTCACTTCTGGCGATGAGTTCTTGATGCCTTTCCGGATTGAGCCATCCGATAACAAACACCAACAATCTATTATCGTCGCCTGGCGTTTTATCTACTCCGTGCATGCTGCCGTATGATTTCAACACAAAGCTGTCTGTGGTTTCCGGTACGTGGCAATACTTTTTCTCGGTTATCTTATTGTAAACCAACTGACCGTCTCGGACTTCTGGGTGGCCGTCAGACAGATATAAGCTGCTTCTGTCGCCAGCAATTATCATCCTGTATCCGCATGGTTCGGTCTGTAGCTGATGCTGTCGATAGTCTTCTGTTATTAATCGACAATTATCTTTAGGACCTTTATAGGTGGTATAACTGTCGTCTACGTGTGCAGCAACATCTTGATTGGCCCTCAGTAATTTGAGTAGAGTGATGCTTTCAAATGGAAAATATTCTTTGATATATTCAACCAATTCAGTGTGGATCGGTTTGAGCTTAGCTGGCGCATGCAGGGGCTCGCTAAGAGTCCATTCTGATATGTACTCTTCTTTCCAAAAATAGAAATCTACGTCGGGATTGAACTCATCGAGCACCTTCTGCTTGTGTTCAAACACTGGCAGATCCAATGGCATAAATCTAATCATTTACCGCAGTCCTTTTGACGCCGTTGCCTATATGAATGCGTTTGATCTCATATGGCTTATTGTATATATAATGGATTGTTTCTACGATATCATTAAACTCGATGTCGCCGCCGTAGTTTTCGACGAATCCCAAGCAGATGTTGGTTATGCGGCAAGATCTTGCCAACGCTTGTAGTTCCTCACACATGGAATGTGCTGCTATTTTTTCTACGGGATAGGTTTCGCTCACCAGTTCCCAGCTCTTAAGGCTTACCTTATCTACTCCGATGTTGAAGATGTGTTTTGGTTGGTAGCGCCAGCTATTAAAGATGGCCTTGAGCATGGTAGCTTGTCCAAATCCACCATGTGCGGAGTTGATAAACACATCTATATCGCGGCAGTGTTCTACGATCTTGTCAGGAGAATTGATGTCAAATCCGTTTGTCCTACTGAAGCCCGCAGCATGGAAATGTTCAAAACAGGCTTTGCCTATGCCAGACGTATGTCCTGTGACTGCTACCTTCATTTCAACACCGCAAAAGGACTCTGAAGTTCCTTGTCCGGATTGTTGATGGGATATCCTGCTTGTTTCATATAGAGCAATTCTTTACCACGTCCTAGATGATAATGTAAGAAATTCAAATCATAGTTCTCCAAATGATACGTGTCCTCTGGTTTGAATATTCTTTCTAACGCTGCTTCTACTTCGTATATCTTCATCTCTGGCGGCGGATTCAAGAGAAACTGTGCAAGAGTGTCCTTGGTTATGTTTTTATCAAGTCCAAAATTATAGAATGTATTGAAATACAGCCAAATCAGATAGATCTTCTTTATTTCTGCTAGATCGTAACTGTAACATTCGTAGATCATTTCAAACGTCTCACCATCTGGTAGTATTAGACGTTTGGTCTTGATCTTATATCTGTCTTTGTATTCTTGTTTGGCCATCGGTGTGTTAGGGAGTATGTACAACGGATAACTGCGTGCGAAATCTATACCCAGTTCCTGATGCTTGAATAGAGTATCTGTCCAAGAAGCAGCAGTCTCACCTGGCAGCCCTAGGATCAGTTCGCTGCTAACGCTGACGTCTCGTAGTTCATTCAAGATGTCTAACAGTTTCTCGGTCTTGATATTTTTCCTGTCAATGGTATCCAACACTTCGGGTGACAGCGTCTGCAGGCTGATCTTTACATTGCGCTTCTTATCGTTGAAGTTATCCATAACTAGGTTCATTATTGGTGCCATCCAAGGGCTGCCGTTCTTGGTAAATCCTGCGAATGTCAGCAGCATGTCGTTGCGCTGCTTGTGCTTAACGATAAATTCAATGAAATCTAAATCTCGCTTGAATATGCCATAGTTGGCATCTAACATCTCTAGTCTTTTGACTTTATAGCCGAGGATGTGTAGAAGATTTGCGTAGACACTGTTGTCTTCTAATTGGGTAATCTTGCTTCTGCTAACGCCGCCCCAATCGCAGAACGCACAATGATATGGACAGCCACGGTTTGTTTCGATAGCAACGTTTACGTCCTTTTCCATTATCTTATCTAGGATACCGTCGCTATATGGAGTTGGTATCGAATAGACTGAATCAGCATTGGGATCCAACAGCTTTTCAAACTTTAATTCGCCTGGACCTGTGATGTAATGATCTACGTATGATCTCTTGTATTGCTCTAGGTCATCTTCTGGAACGTTGGGTCCGCCGTAGATTACGATGCCAGTTGGATTGTATGATTTGAATATCTGTGCTATCTTATCATTGGCAACTTGATTCCATACATAGCAAGTCATGCCTAATATATCGGCAGACTTCAACTTGTCGTGGAATTCCGCATCGTCCCATTTGTAGCGATATTCTGGTTCAAGAAATTCATAATGATTGCGTATGAATTCGTTTTTCAAACAATGCGATATGAGACAGGCCACTGGATACGGCGCCCAATCTTCGTAGACTGAAGATATGGTCGTTAGTAGAATCTTACGCTTTGCGTAGGACATATTGATACTGTCCATGATGAAGTTTTTCTAAGTTAACGTTCCAGTTGTACTTGCTGTGCTTGCCGAAGTATTCTAACAGTTTAGGGCTTTCTTCTCGAGAAACCCATATGTCTGTATAACCTAGGCTCATGGCCATATCTGTAGAAGCATCTAGGGTTTCTAAACCGCGATTTAGATCAGCTGCGTATCCACCAAAGTCGTAGGTTACGTCTCGAGTATGCCTTGACATTATGCGTATGGAACCATTATATTGCGGGCGTTCTATGCCAGCTGAATAATAGATCAAATGTGGATCAAACGCCATTCTTGCGAAAACAGTGTATTCCAGCAATGAATTCTTCAGATAATTCTCAGCGTGTTTGTGATTGATGTTTTGCTGGAACAGTTGACGTATATCATCCTTAAAGTCGTCTATCTTAGAGATTCGCCATAGCATTGATGTTATAACACGGGTTTAGCGAAGTTAAATCGCTTGATGTCGTTTATGTAATAGTCGCCTACTAGATCAGCTGTGCGTTTGTTATAGTAGCTGTTATGATCGTCTCTAACCGAGACATTATCGCGGAATTTGAAATCATATTCGTCAAATTTATAGACAACTGTGTCGTCATTCAACCATTCGATCTGTTCTGTCCATGCGACAGGCCCCCATTTAGCATAGCCAGGATCGTTAGCGTATTTCTTGTCAACATAACGCTGTTCAACGAAATCTTCAAATGATATATCCATGTTTTTCGTGCGTTTGTTGTAGACGTATCGAGAAACAGTCCTGTCCCAGGGATTGCGCACGATAGCAAAGGTTGGTAGCAGCTTGAACCTCTTGGGTACGCTAGCTGCTGGCAAATGGCAATGGTCGCCGTCTACATATAACAATGCTTCGTGGACATTACCCCTGTGTGGGGTCCAAGCATTAACGCCATATTCGCGCATTATGCTATTGCACCCATTCTTGGGTATCAATATGAAAATGCGATCACTGAATATTATCATAGATCCTCTATATCATCGGTTCCGTCAAGACTGAACATCAGCGCGATTCTTGGATTTTTGCTCATGTTAATGACTGCGTGTGGATATCCTATGTTCAAGAAATAGGCATTGCCTGGTTCCAGTGTGTAGGCTTCTAACTTGCCGTCTCGCCTGAACAAGTTTACCACCTCCTTGTCGCTGTAGATAGGCACTATGCATCTTACAGCATAGCTAACGTCGTAGTCTACATGGAATGGGATGACCTTTCCGCTAGCAAGCTTGGTTATGCGCACTCTGCTCGCTGGGGCTTTGCACTGGGTTACAATTTCCTGGAAATAACTACCGGTGTAATCCTCGGTTGGTACGTTATAAAGATGTTCCTCGCGGCGGCGCAACCTTTCCTTTATGCTAGCTTCGAACGGCAATATTTCACTAGGTACTGTGAGATTGATCTGTTCAAAATTTTCGTAGACATCTTTGACCAGCTGTTCGTGGTTCATGCAGAGCATGGGATTAGCTGATTCTACGTCGATGAATTTGTTTGCTAGTTTATCGCAAGCCTGCTGTAACTTCTCAATATCAATTGATAGATTGAGATTAGCCATGCTGGGTAGTTGATGCTTGTTGATTGATTTGCTCACGTTCTGATTCCTCATCCAAAATAATTATGTTTTACCCGAGAAGGCGAATCAAGATTAAGATTTTGTCTTGGTACTGAGTCTATCTATGAACCAACCGCCTAGGTCAAATTCCCACCATTTTTCGCCAAATTTTGCTGATGTCGGCCTGTTGTGATGATTGTTGTGCCAACCTTCGCCCCACATTAGATAACCTAACCACCAAATGTTAGTGCTATCGTCTCTGGTATTGTGGTTTCTATATCCGACCATATGCGTCAAGGTATTTATGAATGACCCTGCGTTCCATAAGATAGCAGCTGGGGTGAGATAACAGCACAGCATCAGCATTGGATCTATAGCAAACCATGCGCATAGCACTACGAGATGTATGGCAATGTAGTGTTGCTGTAACCATAGATGAAAAGGATCTCGTATCAAATGGACAGCATATCTTGGTTTTGGAGTTTCAAACATGCTTAGCCATTGTGCTGAGAAGAATCCCTTGTGTTTGGGACTGTGTGGATCTAGCTCGTCATCTGTGTGATGATGATGTTCGCGGTGCACTGCTACCCATGCTATACTGCTGCCCGTGAGGCCGTAGATACCGCAGAGTGTTCCTAATATCTCAAACCACCGAGGTGCAGGCCAGCTTTTGTGACTTAACAGTCTATGATAGGTCATGGTCATTCCGAAGCAGCCCGTCACGAAGTAAACTGCAAATGATATGATCCAATGGTACCAATGACCGTATATCACCTGAGCGACCAACCCGGCGTGTGCTACCACCTGTAACACAGCAAGCGCATGCTTATCTGACCAAAATCTCCTGGACATGATACCTCCTATACTATTTTAGCACATGCGTGGTCTTCATACAATCTACCCCTAATTTTATCAAGACCATTCCGTATAAATACTCTGCAAGACAGGAGATTAGGACATGGCTTTTACACCAACACTCAGCCAGTTTGGCGTGCCAATAGTACCAGGAGTTAGCGGTAACGGCATCCTCATGCCGAAGCTGAAATATCGCTTCAGGGTGAGCATGCAGAGCTTTGGACCCCCGGGTGCTGCCACAGAACTCACTGTGCAGGTGGCTACAGCTGGACGTCCTCAAATCCAGCATAACAGCACACCGATCCACAGTTACAATAACATCATGTATCTGGCGCAGAAACCAGAGTGGCAAAGCATAGAAATAACCGTGCGCGACGATGTCAACAGCAGCGTCAGCACGCTGGTAGCTTATCAGCTACAGAAGCAGATGAATCACTTCAATCAGACATCATTCCTATCGGGTATCAACTACAAGTTCAATACTCAAATTGAAACGCTTGACGGTTCAAACGACGGTGTGCTTGAAAACTGGTATCTCGAAGGTTGCTATCTCGAGACAGTTGCTTATGATACTTTTGATTACAGCAACAGCGAATCAATGATGATCACGCTTACAATACGTTACGATAACGCTACACAGGATCCAGACATCATGACAACCAATCCTGTACGTACTGGATTTGGACCACAAGTCGGTTAATTCGACGATCTGATGCAGGACTAAGCCGCTGTTATAGCGGCTTTTTCTGTGGCTAAATATCTGCATGGCTACGATCTTACAAAATACTTCTTACGCATCGGTCTTTTTTGGAGCGAATAATCCCGGCCAAGTCATGTACCAGATCCCCAGGGTCAAGTACATGTTCTATGCTAACTTCGTGGTAAGTCCAGAAGCTCTTAGCATGTTTTCAAATCTTTTCTCCATCAGCAACTGGCAAGGTGGAGTGAGCTTCAAGATCCGTACAGTTGACAAGCCTAACGTTGATCTACAACAGAGAGAACTGAACCAATACAATCGCAAGCGTTATGCTTATACAAAGACCGAATACAAGCCGGTGACGCTGTCTATATATGATACTGTAGACAACAGCCCGCTGACCATGTGGGTTGAATATTTCAACTATTACTTTGGTGATGCTAGAGCTAAATCTGCTATGACCATGGGTACAAGTCCTGTTGATCCCACATTTGATGACAGCACCGGTTGGGGTCTGCGTCCGTTGGTTAACCAAACAAACTTTTTCACTCAGTTGAACGTGTATAGCCTATTCAACAGAGAATATGCGTTGGTTACCTATCTGAATCCAAAAATAGCCAGTGTTGATTGGGGTAATCATGATACTTCCAGCAGCGACATGGAAGATTTCAGGATGACGTTAAACTATGAAACCCTGCAGTATGACACAGGAGTCATCACGCCTGAGCTAGCTAGTCAATTTGGTTTCGATGCTTCTCCTTACATAGAACCAGATTACACGCCCGCTCCAATACCAACTTCCTCTGGTCCCGGTGCTCTTACAGGCACAATCTATCAACCTAGTAATTTTGCTGATCGTCCTAGCATTGTAAGTCCAATAGCTAGCGTGACTTCTGTTTCGGGAGTAAGTGGTTCTAACTACACAGCTCTATTGAATGGATCTCAATACACTCCCGGAACACAGGTAAGTCGTCCGCAAGGTCAACAGGTATATGCTAGCGCACCGGGTGCAGGTGACCTAGTGGCCACTGATACAGATGTTGGCATCAATCCGAGCGATCAACCAATACCAGAAAACTATGGTCTGTCAGGGTTGCCTGCGGGTCAGTTACCCGATAATAATCAATATCTACCGCTGGAAAGCAGCGACGAATTTGTACCAGTAAGCGGTTTCGGTATCTACAATCTGTTGGGTTCATTTGGATCATTTAACTTTGGCGGTAATATGGTACCTCTGGCAGTTGGTGGTAATTTTACCAACAGTTATGATCCAATAACCGGACAAGTGAGCTATCGTCCAGGCGTGCCAAATGATAGCGCACAGAGAAGAGCTCAACCTGTCATAGTACCAGGACAACGAATACCAAATCAAGCAAGCGGTTATCATAACGCTAACAATACCAATTATGGACCAAACGGTCCGAGATATCTCACACAATATCAACAACTTCAGCAAGCAAGGCGCAGGGTGCAGCAGGGTGAAGTAAGCCTAACTGTTAGCATTGGCGATCCTACATACGATCAATATGGCACCTATGTTGGATATGATCAAGCTCCTTACCAGCCTGCTCCTTCGCCTGAGTTTGGCTTGAGCTTGTCTGCGGCAGCAGCGCTGAGCAACAACACAGTCGCTGGATTTGCTTACTTGGATGACCCGGCAGTATACGGAGGAGATCCTGATGATAATCTACCACCTCCTACGGTTTATCCTTATCAAAATGAAAACTTCAACAGCGAGGAGTTTGATTGATGAGTGGACGTAAGGATATCATCCAAAACAACATTCGCAAGCAATTAGCTCTACAAAGTGGTCAGCTGCAGGCAACGCAGCAGGGCGGCTCTTATCAATGGGCGAATGCCAAAGGCGTACCGCTGCCTTCTAGCCAAGGTGGTTACACAGATTATGCGCTGTCGCAAGCCCCAGCACGTTATGTAACAAACATGAATACCAACGCATATCAGCTAGCGTTGGGTGTGTTTAGCGGCCAGGGTGTTCCAGATGAGTTGATCCAAGTGTTGGCTAACATGGCAACATATTATAGCAGCCAAACCGGACAGCCTGTGAGCAGCCTTTTTCAAAATGGTGTGCTGTTGAACGATTTCATGGCTACTATTAACAGCATAAGATTACCAACTAGCCAAGTTGGCTATGTCGGTATAAATCCAAATCCAGTGTGGACTGGTAATCCGACCCTAGGTCCTACCATAGCAGCAGCGTTCACAGGCGCATGACAAAATATAGCCAAGGACGGTTCGTACCAAAGAATCCAAGCAAGCTGATAGGCAAAGCTGAGGTAGTGTTTCGCAGCAGCTGGGAATTGACCGTGATGAACTTCCTCGACACGCATCCCAGCGTGATACAGTGGGCCAGCGAGAGCATACGCATACCCTACATCAATCCCCTCACGGGTAAACCCAGCCAATACGTGCCAGATTTCATGGTGCTGTATCAAGACAAGAACGGAAAGCGCCGGGCAGAGATAGTAGAAGTCAAGCCTGCCAAGGAAGCCATGGTAGAAAATGCCAAGAGCAAGCGCGATAAGATCAGCCTCATACTAAACACTGCTAAATGGGCAGCGGCTATGAGCTACTGCAAGAAGAACGGTATGACTTTTAGAATCCTCACTGAAAGCGACATATATATCACAAAGCCCAAGAGGAAACGCTGATGGCCAATCGGTTCAAGACCCTAGAAGATACCTTTGATATGGAATCTGTGCCAGAAACTGAATCATCTAAGCCCGACGAGGCGGAAATTGAAGCCGCATTGGCAATGGCTGAAGATATTGATAGGCAGCTGAGCGCAGTGCGCGGTAAGGATCTACACGATCAAGAGATGGATGAGCTAGCTGGCATGGCTATCAAGGCACATCAAGATCTACAGGATCTTGGCATGAACGTTGAGATCAGGCATGCTGGAGAAATATTCAGCAGCAGCAGCCAAATGCTTAAGATAGCAGTGGATGCTAAGAATGCCAAAGTTGATAAAAAGCTCAAGATGTTGAAATTACAGTTAGATAAGCTCAAGCTAGACCGTACCACCAAGAGCAATAACGATGATGCGCTGGACGTGAAAGCAACCTTGATGGATCGTAATGAATTGTTGAAACAGCTGAGTGAAATAGATAACGACGCTAAATAACAGTCACATTGGAGCATCTATGGCCATGAAGTCGTTCAGAGAATATCTCGCTGAAAGTACCCGAGAATACGGATACGTTCTTAAATTGTCAGCAGAACCAAGCGATGAGCAGCTAGACGCTGCGGAGAGATATCTCTCACAGTTTGGGCTCGTTGAGATGACTCATCCCGTGTTGTTAGCAGACGACAAGCTAGATTTTGTTGATCAACCAAACGAGATGGTATGGCAGGTTAACTTTGTCACCACCATGCCGTTGAGCAGTTACATCACCATGGAAGGCCTACGTGAAGTGCTGAATGTTCCTGAAAAGAACATCGTGGTTCGCACAGCTGTTGAGCCAGTTGAAATACATGTAGATGACGCTATGACCGATCGCGGGTTTGGCAAGATAGCACGCGATGACAGCCTCACACCGATGGGCCGCATCAGCACTGATCGATTCTATCAAGATATTGAACAGCCTATAGTCACCGACATATATGGCGATGCTTACAACAAGCGTTTCTTAGATTATCTCGCAGGAGTGAAAGCAACCCGTCCAAGCGATGAAGTTGATTCTAGCCAACCTCTGTTTAGCTGGCTGGAAATGAACAAGGTTGCTCCGCGCGAACCAGTGCAGGATATGGCAGATTTCAATGCCGGATACGACACACCAAAGCCAGTTTATAAGCCATCTAGCAAAAACGTAGCAGATCCAACGCCTCGTAGCGGATTGGGTCCAGAAGGCAATTTTGATGATGGCGCAATGATAAATTACCGATTCTATAAAGATCGTGACGGTAAGAGAGTTAATCTTGGGGCTCCAAAAGCTCCCGACAAACCAGAATTCGTAAGGAAGGGTTAAACCATGGATTTCCATAGCATATTAGGCAAGCTTAGGGCTATTGAGTCCTTGGGACGCAAAGACAGTGTATACGAAGCAGAAGAATGCAACATGACAGCTGAGGGCGAAATGTGCCCCGTGCATGGCATGGAAGAATGCGCCGGTTATGCCGGAACCATACAGATGGAAGACAGCCGCGGTGAAATGATGGATGAAGAGTCTGATCATGAACGCGATGAACGTGCTGAAAAGGCCGGTCGCAAAGTAGCTCACGACATTGAGTATGACGAACGCCACAAGGATCACATACACGGTCACAAGCGTGGTAGCGAGGATGACAAGGCAGAACATGCTGGGCATGAAGTTACCAAAGACATAGAACATGATGAGATGCATGAAAACATGGAAGAAGGCGAGTGCAACATGACTGCTGAGGGCGAGATGTGCCCAGTGCACGGCATGGAAGAGTGCTGGTCAGCTAGCATGGAAGAAGACGCACCGCTTGGTCCAATACCATTTACTCCGATCGGAGCTACCAACAATGGTCCTAGCATGGATGGTTATGTGTATGCGTATACAGAAAGCCAGAAGCAGTTGCGCGAGAGCCTGAACATAGTGATTAACCAGAACATTGACGACCAAGGCAGCCACAAGAGCATGACTGTAACGGCCACAGATGAGGACTTTGACTCTCTGGAGCGTTTGTTGGCAATGAGCGGTATAGGTCGCAGCCGTGCGCCAACAGAAGTTGTAGTAGCTGAACCTCAGGCAGGTATGCCATATGGTACAGAAGAACCAACCTGCCAGCATTGCGGTAATCCGCAGAGCCAATGCACATGCGAAGAAGTTACCATGGAGAATGCCGATCATGATTACGGACATGATGAGCATTTAGAAGCAGGCGAACCTGTAGATGTTAAGGATTACATCTACAACGGACGCCACATCAATCAGCGATTCGGTAAGATCGGCGACAACACGTTGATGGCAGAACAAGCTGAGAGAGCAGATAGCTTGTTCAACGTTCTCAACGAAGAATACACTAGCTATCTAATAGAGGCAGAGTTAGAAACTAGCAATGCTGGTTCGCAAAGCCCTCTCACAGCTACGTCGCGCGATACCTTTGACAAGGATCCGTTCAGCGATGAGGAGCCAGTTACAGACGGTAGCCGCAGTCCTCTTAGCCATATCGGCCGCCAAGACGTCATGAATTGATAGATTTGGAAAAATTTACCATAAGTAACAGCGGCATAATGCCGCTGTTCGCTTGAGTGACACATGGCTAAAAACGACATAGACTTTCAATTAGTAAAGCAGGCTCACAAGAAGACTGCTTATACATCTGAACAGATACGCGAGATAGCACGCTGCGCAAAAGATCCGCTGTACTTCATGGAAAATTACATGAAGATACAGCATCCTACAAAAGGGCGCATGCCTTTTGAAGCGTATGAGTATCAGAAAAGGTTGGTCCATTGCTATTGGAAGAACACTTCTGTAGTAGCACTGCTACCTAGGCAGAGCGGTAAGACCACTACCGCAGCAGGTTATCTGTTGTGGTATGCAATGTTTAACGATGACGTGACTGTGCTGATAGCAGCTAACAAGTTCCGTGCTGCTAACGAGATTATGGATCGCGTGAAATTCGCATATGAGGAATTGCCAGATTGGCTACGTGCTGGGGTAGCTACCTACAATGTGCAGGACATCAAGTTCGATAACGGTTCGCGCATCAAAGCAACCACAACAACGCCAGACAGCGGTCGTGGTATGTCCATATCACTGCTATACCTAGACGAGTTTGCGTTCGTTAAGCCGCGCATAGCTGACGAGTTTTGGACAGCTATGAGTCCTACGCTAGCAACGGGTGGTAAGTGCATCATCACCAGCACACCAAACAGCGACGAGGATAAGTTTGCTGAGATCTGGTTTGGGGCTAACAAGACTGTAGATGATTACGGCAATGATACTCCAGATGGTCTAGGCGTCAACGGTTTCGCTGCATTTACAGCTCACTACAGCGAAGTACCTGGCAGAGATGAAGTCTGGGCCGACAAGGAACGTGCTAAGATAACAGTTGATAGATTCCGCCGCGAATATGGATGCGAGTTTGTAACCGCTGATGAGACGCTCATCAATGCCAGCACACTGCTGCAGCTTCAGGGCACTGAACCACTTTTCAAAACTGGACAGACCCGCTGGTATGATCAAATCAAAGCAAACAAGACCTACCTCGTGGCGCTAGATCCAAGCGCAGGCGTTGGTAAAGATTTCAGCTGCATACAGGTGTTTAGCTTGCCTGACATGGTGCAAGTAGCAGAGTGGACGCACAATCGCACCAGCATACCTCAGCAGGTCAAGACCATGCAGAGCATCATAAATTTCATACACAGTGAGATGCGCAAGCTGAGCGAGCAGCGCGGCGAGCCTGAGATATATTTCACTTTGGAAAACAATAGCTGGGGTGAAGCAGCCATCGTTACAATAGATGAGATGGGCGAAGAAAGTTTCAATGCTATATGGCTCCATGAACCAAAAGTGCGCGGAGTGTCAAGGCTGCGCAGAGGTCTCAACACCAATGTGCGCAGCAAAGCCATGGCATGTACCAAGCTCAAGAGCCTAATCGAAAGCAACAAGTTAGTTTTGCGCAGCAAGACCTTGATACGACAGCTCAAGTTCTTCGTAGCCAAAGGCAACAGCTTTGAAGGCAAGGCCGGCGAAAATGATGATGCTGTGATGGCTACGATCCTTTGCGTGAGAATGATGCAGATGGTCACGCGCTGGGACGAGAGCATAGGAACTCTCATGAAGGATGATTTTGCCGAAGAGTTTGACGAACCCATGCCAATAAGCTTTGGCTATTAAACTAAATATGACATCATGAATCACAACTGGGACATCATAGGCGACAAGATCTTTGGCATACTGCGCGGTAGAGGATATCGCGTTCAGATGTTTGACAAGGGTGGCGCCAAGACCATGGACCCACATGATGCGACACGGTTCTTTGCTACCATACCCAGCCATGATCCCAATCTTGATAGCTTTAATATCTTGATCAGCCTACACAACGAGGACACCAACAGCCATTTGGACATCAAGTCGCCTGATCTCGCAGATGACAACGATTTCAACACGGTGATAAAGCTAAAAGACAGCCTACAGAACAATATCGGCGATCGTGAGAATCTCAGCGTGAACTGGTATAAGTTTGATCATGACATCGATCCACGCGAGGACGCAGTGAACAACATCCAAGAAAGCCGTGATATCAGCAAGCCATATGGTAGCACCAAGAGCAGCTATCAACAGATTGGTAACAGCAAGCTGATCATACGCCATACTGACCCTGTCAACGAGGAAAAGAAAGGCAGCCGTTGGCGCCATATCAAGAACATCTTCATTGAAACCAAGCTAGGTGAACGCTTCAACTATCCTCATCCGCACATAGCAGGTGCGCGTGCTATGGCAAGGCATCTCGCCAACGAGGGACGTTTCAACGACCAGACTGCCAAGGCCATACTAAAGATGAGCGAAGATTACATCAAGCTCAAGAAGGCCAACAAGTTGATGCGCGGCAAAGATGACGATCTCAGCTTAAAGGTTAAAGGTGCGCTTGAACAGCTAGCCAAGGAAAGCAAGCGTCTCAGCGGCAGCAAGGGTTATGCCAAGGGCATAGCTGAACTTGCTAATCGCACCACAAACAGCCCAGCTGAGAGAGTGATAGAACTGCGCGATAAGTTGGCTGAGACCTGTGGTTGCCAAAAGGACGATGATAGCGATCTAAGTTCGCTTGAAGCAGCAGCTAGATATCTAATCAGCCGCGGCTATGAAGTAACCCCGGTTGAACCAACAGCTGATCAGGATCCGATCGATATCGAGATCTTGCGTTTGGAGGAGTTGGCCGGCATCATATGACATGCTGGTCATTGCGTCTCTATTCCCACAACTCGGCGACTTTGTTGACCTTTCGCAGATAATCCATCTTACGCCAACCGTGCGATTGGGCGATTCTATACCCACTAAAGTAGCTAAACTTGGTCTTGCCTTGGAAGAACAGCTAGGTAGTGCAGTGTCTGATAGGGCTCTGTTGTTATGGTCACAGTATGAAATACCAACCATTGGCGCTGTCATAGCCAATATGAGACCATTCCATAGAGATCAGGTTATGCTGCCAACTTTAGACCTTCAGCAGACAGTTGGATGGGCAGCTGGACATAGTGTGGCAGTGATAAGATTGGCAGCAGTTGCTCAAGAAGCGGACACGATGGATTGGACTCCGTGGCCCCATTACATGACCAAGCGAGATATCACTGCCAACATCACATGGTGGGCCCAAAGAATAAATCTCAGAATCTATGAGGGTTCTCAATGAGAACTGCTGTTTTCATGCATGGGCATGCTCGCACTTGGAATTATACCAAGAACAACACCATAGAACTGATGACAGAGATCTATGGCAGCATAGATTGGTATTTTGGCGCGCCTCAGACGCAAACCATTAGCACTGAATCTATAAAAGAAGATTTTGCTGGACGCAATCTTGTGGCTTGCGAGTTATTAGATGAAACTACCTATCCATTGCCAACCGGCCATGATGATTTGTATAATTGGCGATTTTATAGTCCGGCATATTGGAAACTAGCATGGACAGATTATCGTCTTGGTATCATCAAGCGCAAACATGAACTGCTGAATGGATTTCGATATGACAATGTGCTGTTCCTCAGGCCAGATTGTTGGTATCTACCTCCGCATGATATGAATACTGCCAGATACAAATTACACAACATGGCCGTATCACAGATCGGTCCATCTGGTGGCATGTATGTGGACGATTGGGCATGTGATGATCTAGCATATAGAGCTGGCAGCGTAGCAGCTGACCTATTAAGCATGCGTTGGCATGATCACCATTATGATATACAAGATCCGCGGCAGTTGGTATCTGGAAACAGCCAAGCCCTGTTGGCACAATATGTAAGCAGATGCCAGATGAGCCAACACCCTGGTGGCGGATTTTTCAAGATGTTGTTGGTGCGTCCGGATCATGTTGATCAGTTGCCGTGGAGCTGGGAAAAACACGATTTATCACACAATGACAGCCCTACGTGGAGCTATCTAGCCACTGATAAAAAGATAGAGATATGCAGGAAGTTGGGAATAGACCCGCGGGATTACGACATGAATCCCAGTGATTATAGCCTGTGATATTGACACTTGACAAACCCTGCAGCATAAATACACTGTCAGTTAGCAATATATCGTTGCTGGCTGTCTATAGCACAATTAGGCACATGAAAGCACACATAGGAGGCACATTATCATGGCATTAGATCTTAAAGCAATCCAAGCTAAGCTGTTGGAACAGCAAGCTCGCAAAGACCGCTCCAAGGGCGGCACATTTACCGGTGACAATTCAATCTATCCATTCTGGAACAACCCAGAGGGCTCCACTGCCACTCTTAGGTTTCTCCCGGACGGCGACGACACCAACGACTTCTTCTGGGTGGAACGACTCATCATCAAGATCCCATTCCCTGGAGTCAAGGGGCAAAATGATGCTCGTCCAGTTGAAGTGCAGGTTCCTTGCATGGACATGTGGAAGCCAGGCAGCTGCCCCATCGCAGCCGAAACACGTCCGTGGTGGAAGGACCCTACTTTGGAAGATATGGCTCGCAAGTACTGGCGGAAGAAGAGCTATGTGTTCCAGGGTTTTGTCACGCAGAACCCTAACAAGGATGATCAAACACCGGAAAATCCAATCCGGAGATTTATCATCAATCCTAGCGTGTTTGATGCTATTAAGGCAATCCTTATGCGTCAGGATCTTGAGAATAGCCCTACTGATTACCAATCTGGACGCGATTTCTATCTATCTAAGACAACTAAGGGTGGCTATGCCAATTATAGCAGCTCATCTTGGTCTATGAAAGAACGTGCGCTCAGTGAAGATGAGATGAGTGCTATTGAAAAGAACGGATTGTTCACGCTCAACAGCTTCCTTCCAAAGAAGCCAGATGATGCGCATCTCGCAGCTATCATGGAGATGTTCGAAGCCAGCGTTAATGAAGACCTCTATGACGCAGAACGTTGGGGACAGTTCTATCGTCCAAACGGCATGCGCATGGATGCTTTTGCTAACAATGACGAAGCTACTGCCAACACAGTCGCAGCACCTGTGACCAAGCCAGTCACAGCAGCCAGCATCATGGAACGTGCAGCTCCAAAGGCAGCACCAGTTGATGATGCTCCGTTCGATGCTGATCCTCCAAAGGCAGCAGCACCAGCAGGTGACAAGCCAAAGATGAGCTCACCAGATGACATCTTGGCAGCCATCCGCGCACGCAAGCTCGGCGGTCAATCGTAATCCATAAAGTAATGGATGGGCGAATCTCGCCCATCCTGCCACATGATCACAGGAGCAAAACGTGAAACCATATGATCTATCTAAATTCCGCAAGGACATAACCAAGACAATTCCGAGCTTAAGCATTGGATTCCATGATCCCAAGACTTGGATCCACAGCGGCAACTACGCTCTCAACTATGCTATCAGCGGCGACTTTAAGAACGGTATTCCGTTAGGCAAGGTCACCATGTTTGCTGGACAGTCTGGTTCCGGTAAAAGCTATATCTGCTCAGGCAACATCATAAGAAACGCTCAGCGAGCGGGTGTGTTCCCGATCTTGATCGATACAGAGAACGCACTTGATGAGAACTGGCTCAAGCCACTGGGCGTTGATACTAGCGAAGACAAGCTGCTTAAAGTCAACATGGCCATGATCGACGACGTTGCTCGTTTGGTCAGCGATTTCATGAAAGACTACAAGAGCAGGTTTGACAAGGAAGATCCAGAGAATCGTCCAAAGATCCTGTTCGTGCTAGATTCTCTGGGCATGCTGCTGACTCCAACTGACGTGAATCAGTTTGAAGCTGGCGAGATGAAGGGCGACATGGGTCGCAAGCCCAAGGCACTGGCAGCACTGGTGCGTAACTGCGTGAACATGTTCGGTGAATATGATGTTGGATTGGTTGTCACCAACCATACCTATGCTAGCCAAGACATGTTTGATCCGGATGATAAGATCTCAGGCGGACAGGGTTTCGTATACGCTTCATCTATCGTAGTAGCAATGCGCAAGCTCAAGCTCAAAGAGGACGAGGAAGGCAAGAAAGTCACAGACGTTCGTGGTATCCGTGCTGCCTGTAAGATCATGAAGACTCGCTACAACAAGCCTTTTGAGAGCGTTGAGATCAAGATCCCTTGGGACACTGGTATGAACGAATACAGTGGTCTGATCGAGATGTTTGAAAAGAAGGGCGTGTTGGTCAAGGACGGTAACAAGCTCAAATACACTGATAAGACAGGCAAGGAACATAAGTACTTCCGGTCTAGTGTCAGCGATGAATTGCTTGATCTGATCATGACTGAATGGGACGAGAGCAAGGTCACTCTCGCTCAGGATGTTGCTGATAAAGACGCTGACGATCAAGAGATTGTACCATCGGAGGATTGATATGAACGTAAGCGCTGGCTTATTGCTAGAAGTTTGGGAAGTGGTCAGTGAACTGCTTCCAAACAATAAACGTGAAGACATGGCTCGCAAGTTGGTCAACATCTTCGCCGACAAGGGTATGGACAGAGATGACTTCGAAGCCATACACGGCGAAGATGAGCACCTTGACAGCGCGATAGAGGCCCAGTACACTGGTGAGTCGCATGGTTATGATGACTATGATGATGAGCTGGGATACGAGGACGAATGAACGACAAATCTGACCTGCTGTCCATACAAGGCGACGCATTCATTGAGCAGCTACGAGAGAAAGTAAATAACGCCATTGAATCACGCGAAGCCAAGGAAGTAGCTATAGTCCAGTTGGAGATACAGTTTGCCATGCTGCAGTATCTCCAACGCTTGGATTGGAAACTCTGGGAACTCTACAACAAGTTCGGTATCTAAATGTGGTACAACAAGATAGTCGATGACATGGGATTGCTTCCTGATGCCATCGACTGGTACCAGAAGCAGTTGGAAACTGCCTGGGTAGAAGCCAAGATAGTCGGTAGCATTGAACGAGCTTCTCAGGAGCTCAGTGGTATCATGGCCTATCGCTTTGGACAGCTACAAGAGATTGAAGCCATACTCAAGCATCTAAACATCAGATATGACAAGATGCGCAGCGATCATTATCGCAAATATCTAGAGAGATACCAGCGAGAGCTGACCGATCGTGCCATAGAAAAATACATCGACGGCGAAGATGATGTGGTCACTATGGCCACACTGGTCAACGAAGTTGCGCTGGTTCGCAACAAGTATCTGGCGCTGATCAAGGGGTTAGATGTCAAGCAGTTCCAGATCAGCAACATCGTACGCCTACGCATACAGGGCATGGAAGACGCGCATCTGGACACCAGAGGCTAAATCTGCTGGATTTTGACGGTTTTTTCCGTATTTTTGCCAATGATTTCAATAGCATAATTGCGCAAATTAATGCTTGACAGACCGTAGCAGTATGCTAATATGCACGTATTAGAGCAACAGCTACGGAGATTCCCATGGAACAGTATGTGCGCATTAGCTCGGGTTGGACTCGCGGCGGGGCTACCATCACGGATCGTTCGTTCCGCTTGCTAGACAATCTCAAGCGCGACAAGGATGGCATGTATATCACCGTGGAAAGCGACGGTGGTGCAGATCTCCGTGCTGGACGCAATCGCATTTACATGGAAGCCATCCACTGCTTCCAGCCCACGACCAAGGATTCTGCGCAGACCATTTCTGTACCTGTGATGGCCAAGACTGATGAAGAGATCGCTCGCGACCAGCGCGAGACCTTTGAGATCCTGGGCGAGATGACCAAGGCAGTTGCCAGCAACACGGTCAAGGGACTTGTAGTAAGCGGGCCTGCTGGTATCGGCAAGAGCCACACTGTGGAAACCACGCTGCACGAAACGCTGGACATGCTGGGCAAGCTCACAGGCCAAGGCCAGATGTATGAGATCATCAGCGGCGGCATCAGCGCTGCTGTTCTCTACGAAAAGCTCTGGGAATACCGCGAAGACAGCCAGGTGCTGGTGTTTGACGATTGCGACGGTGTGCTCTACGACGAAGACAGCCTCAACGTGCTGAAAGCAGCGCTGGATAGCAAGAAGACACGTCGCATCAGCTGGAACAC
>Ga0164296_1000992_pt1 | contig 31842 bp, 29 predicted proteins | sample GEODES057metaG_FD_113533 | JGI IMG/M metagenome (GOLD analysis project Ga0164296, IMG submission 113533) | Dystrophic lake water microbial communities from Trout Bog Lake, Wisconsin, USA - GEODES057 metaG | ecosystem: Environmental > Aquatic > Freshwater > Lake | place: USA: Trout Bog Lake...
ACGCACAAACCACCCGTCCTCGCATCGCCCGACTGGCCGACCTTGCGGCTACGAGATTTGTCGCCGCGGTACTGCTTGCTGCGGTGCTCGTTGCGGTCGGTTGGTTTCTGGTAGACCCAGCGCGCGCTTTTGAGGCCACATTGGCGGTCCTCGTGGCGACCTGCCCGTGTGCACTTTCGCTCGCAACACCGGTGGTGATCACCGCGGCCGCGAACCGATTTGCGCAGGCCGGCATGCTACTGACGAGCGCCGACGCGCTCGAGGCACTCGCGCATGCCGACACGATCGTCTTCGATAAGACCGGTACCCTCACCGAAGGCAGGCCGGCGATCGATCAGGTCGTCACGTGGGGCATCTCGAAGCAGCGAGCACTCGAGATCGCAGCCTCTCTCGAACGCCACAGTAGCCATCCATACGCGCAGGCGTTTTCAGGGCTTCACGCTGTGCCCGCCGAGGCCATCCGGGTGACGCGTGGCCAAGGTATCGAGGGTGTCATCGGGCGTCAGACATTTCGGTTGGGGACATCGAACTTCAGCACCGGCAAGCCGGCAGCGCATCCGGAAGCGCACCCGGGAGTATTTTTGGGTTGCGACGGGCGACAGCTCGCCCATATCACGTTCAAGGATCCGATCCGCAGCAACGCACGGCGCATCGTCGGCGAGCTGCGTCGCCTTGGCTTGCGCGCGATCATCGCAAGCGGCGACCATCAGGACACCGTCGATCAAGTGGCCCATCAACTCGCCATCACCCACCGTCATGGTCGACTGCTACCGGAAGACAAGTTGGCGCTCGTCAGGGATTTACAGGCCAGCGGTGCCCACGTCCTTGCGGTCGGCGATGGCGTCAACGACGCACCGATCCTCAAGGCCGCCAGCGTGTCTGTTGCGCTCGGCAGCGGGGCAGCGCTGGCCCAGGCGAGCGCTGATCTCGTCACCGTGCGCCACGATCTCGACACGCTGCCGCAAGCCATCCGCATCAGCCGAGAAGCACGCCGCATCATCCGTCAGAACCTGATCTGGGCGACGGCATACAACCTGTGCGTGCTACCGGTCGCCGCCGCCGGCGTCATGCCGCCATGGGTGGCAGCGATCGGCATGTCGCTGAGTTCGCTGCTGGTGGTGATCAACGCGATGCGCTTGTCGCGCTCGCCGGCGCCCGCAAGATCCGAGCGGCGGACCGCGCGCGGGTTGGGCACCGGGACACCCGCGCCATGCTGATTCTCCTGCTGCTGATACCGCTTGGACTGGGCCTCGCCGCCCTCGCACTCTGGGCATTCTTCTGGGCAGTGGACGACGGTCAGTTCGACGATCTGGAATCGCCGGCATGGTCGGTATTGAGCGACGAGCCCAAGATCAGACCTGCCCGAAGAGTCCAATGAGCGACTGCGGCATGACCGGACTCATCGCACTTGGCGTCGGACTGAGCGGCGCCGGGCACTGCGCGCTGATGTGCGGCGGTATAGCGAGCGCGATCGGATCACGGGCGAATGGCGGACGGGCAGGCGTGCTCCGACGCACGTTCGCGTTCAACCTCGCACGCCTGACGAGTTATGCCGTGATCGGGGGCAGTCTCGCGACTGGCGTCGGCACCCTCATCCCGTATTCGAGCTTGGTCAATACCGCCCGCTTCGCCCAAGGCCTCGCAGCGATCACGCTTTTCGCACTCGCGGCGCGCCTGCTCATCGAGGGCGAGTTCACAATCGGTACGTGGCTGCAGAAGGCATTCTGGCGCGCAAGCCGCCCGATCCTCGGCCGGGCACTCATGCTGCCTCGATCAATACGTCCGATCGCCCTGGGCCTTCTGTGGGGACTAATGCCATGTGGCCTACTGTACTGGATGCTGCTGGTCGCCTCCGCGACAGGTAGCGCCGTCGCCGGGGCAACGATTCTGATCAGCTTCGGCCTCGGCACGCTACCGGCCATGATCGGCTTCACGCTGGTCGGCGGCAGCATCAAGCTTGCCGCAGTTCGCCCCAGGGTGCGGCAAGTGGCCGGAGTGCTCGCGATCTGCGCCGGCCTGTGGGCAGCAGCCCCACTAGGACACCAAGAAGCCATGCTGCATCACCCGAACGGCACCCACCCGGTGTCAACACCCTGACATACCGCCGACATCAAGCGACACGTTGCCTATCAGCAATCGAAGCCATACACTGAAGCCAGACGATTAGACCTGCGCAGCGCTTCGGCGCGTCGTGGTGGCCAAGAGAGCTTAGAGGGTGAGCGCCGTGGGCAGAGATTACGAACCAACCGCCGGTCAGTGGTATCAGGATCTGGAAGAGCAGGAAAGCTTTCTGGTGCTGTCGGTCAACGAGGACGACGCTCTCGTTGAGATCCAACACATCGACGGCGATGTTGAAGAGATTGATCTCGATACCTGGGCCGAGATGGATCTCGAGCTTGGCACGGAACCCGACGGCTGGTCGGGCTCGGGTGATGAAGACGACGATGACGAAGATGATGACTGGGACGAGGACGACGACGAAGACGATGACTGGGATGAAGACGACGACGAAGACGATGATGAAGACGATGAGGATGACGAGTACTGACCGGAACACGTCGGTACAAAACCCTATCGGCTGTAGGTCTAGCACATACGCCGACAGTCAGCACAAGGTCAGCGTTGCAGCAGCCTCCGGTACCGACCGACGCCGTCTTTGATCGCCACGAGAGCGAACTCGAAGCGCTGCTTGACGCGGCGATCGATGCGATCATCGTCATTGATCAACGCGGTCGTATAGAGACGTTCAATCGATCTGCGGAACGACTCTTTGGTTACCAAGCGACCGAGGTCAGCGGCCAGCCTGTCAACGTGCTGATGCCAGAACCCTATCGCTCGCAGCATGATCGATACCTCGGCGCCTACATGGACACCGGGCGAGCCAAGATCATCGGCATCGGCCGCGAGGTCTATGCACAGCGTGCCGATGGCACGACATTTCCGGCGTCGCTTGCGGTCGGTGAGATCAAAGGATCGATCCCCAAGCGCTTCGTAGGCTTTATTCAGGACATCACCGCCCGCAAGGCAGCGATCGAGGAACTACAACGGGAACGCGACCGAGTACACAATTACCTCGAGCTCGCTCAGGTGATTCTGGTCGCACTGGATCGCGACGGGCGTATCGCGCTCATCAACCGCAAGGGCTGCGAAATACTGGATTCCAGCGAGAACGAGCTGATCGGTCGCGACTGGTTCCAGCACTGCGTACCGGAGCGACACCGCGCCGGTCTTCGCCAGCTGTTCAACGCCGTGCTGACGGAGACCGAAGTTCCGCCCGCTTACGCCGAAGACACGGTGCTGAGACGAGACGGCTCCACGGTACTGATGGCGTGGCGATCGGCACTCTTGCGCGACGAACAGGGCAGGCCCACCGGCCTACTCAGCTCTGGCGAGGACATCACCGATCGCCGTCACGCAGAGGAAGCACTCCGTCGCAGCGAAACGCTGCTGACCACAGCCCAACAGATCGCGGGACTCGGCAACTACGAGATCCGGCTTTCCACCGGCGCCATCTTCTGGTCACGACAATTGTTCGATCTGCTCGGCTATGACGCCTCGGCGCCCGCTCTCGATATGCCGGAACTCATCGAGCAACGCGTTCACCCGGATGACCGGGAACGCGTGAGTACCGCATGGGCGTCGATGCTGACGCGCGGGGACCGATTGGATATCGAACACCGTATCCGCCGGCCCGATGGCGGCATACGCTTCGTGCATTCCCAAGCCGAAATACAGCGCGTCGAATATGACGGGCAAGTCATCACCGGTACGTTGCACGACATCACCACTCGCAAGCAATCCGAGGAAGAACTCAGGATCAATCAGGAAAAGCTCGCGCATGTCGCGCGTCTGTCCACGATGGGAGAGATGGCGACCGGCCTCGCCCACGAAATCAACCAACCCCTGACCGCGATCGCCACCTACGCGCAAGCCGCCATCCGGCTGATGCAAGCCGATCCGACGGCCCATACGGACGACGTCCGCGAAGCGCTGGGACACATCGCGACACAAGCACTACGCGCCGGCGATGTGATACGCCGCCTGCGCACCTTCGTGAAGAATCGTTCCAGTCGCGCGGAAACGCTCGACCCCAATCAGTTGATCGAAGACATCCTAACCCTGGCGGAGACCGACGCCCGGGCAAGCGACGTCCGGCTGAGCCTCGAGATCACCCCGCACCTGCCGGCCGTTTCGGCCGATCCCATTCAGATACAACAAGTGATGCTGAACCTCATCCGCAACGCGATCGACGCCACCGTGGATTCGCCGAGTCACTCGCGGGAAATCGTGCTGCAGAGCAGCATCGTTGGCAACGACATCGAGATGGCCGTGATCGACCATGGCCCGGGCGTGCCGTCGCCACTCTCGGAAGACATCTTCAATCCTTTCGTCACCACGAAAGAGTCGGGGACAGGCCTGGGCCTGCCCATATCGCGGTCGATCATTCGGGCGCATGGTGGCAGACTGGGCCATCGCGCAACCGCGGGAGGGGGAGCAACGTTCTATTTCACCCTTCCAGCACTTCCAGGAGGGATCACGGCATGAAGGAAAAACCAGCCACAGTGTTCGTCGTTGACGACGACGATGCGGTCCGCACGGCATTACGGCTACTGATCAAATCGGTCGGTCTGCCGGTGGAAACCTACCCATCCGCACAAGAGTTTCTCGACGCTTTCGACGGCGATCGCGCCGGCTGCCTGGTACTCGACATTCGCATGCCCGGCATGAGCGGCCTCGAACTCCAGCAGCATCTCAATGCACTGCACGCAATCACCCCGATCGTGTTCATCACAGGCCACGGTGACGTCCCGATGGCCGTCGAGGCCATGCAGCACGGTGCAGTCGACTTCATCCAGAAGCCGTTCCGGGATCAGGACCTGATCGATCGCATCAATCAGGCACTCGACCGGGACCGCGCCAATCGCAATAGCCTCAAGGAGCGCGACGCGATTCGCGACCGTATCGGCACACTCACGCCACGCGAACGGGAAGTTCTAGCGCTGGTCACGAGCGGCAAAGCCAACAAGGTGATCGCCGGCGACCTCGACGTCAGCCAGCGAACGGTCGAGATCCACCGCGCGCGCGTGATGGAGAAGATGCAGGCCTCGTCGCTTGCCCATCTGGTCAGGATGGTGATCGAATCCGAAAAAGGGACGTGATGCGTCGGTCGCGGCGCGGCACCACCGATCGGGGTAAGTACTAACCCCAACAGGCAGACGGTTGATGCAGGTCGATAATCGACTTTTCCGGAAGTCGACCTCCCTGCACAGCACGTATCCATCCATGCCTGAATCCCCATTCTCCGCGCTGCCGCTGCCGCCTCAAGTTGCCGTCGTCGACACGGATCCCGCGGTGCATGAGCACATTCGCAGGTTGCTCGCACCCCTTGGCGTCACGACGCGTCATTACGCCAGCGGAGCGGACCTGATGACCGCATTGGCGGAGGGCCACCCGCGCTGCGTGATTCTCGATGCCGACATCGCAGACATCGCCGCCGACCGCATCCTCGAGCGGCTACGCCGCGAAGACATCGGCATACCTGTGGTCCTGTTGGCCAAGGAGGCCGCCATTGATCAGGCGGTCCTCGCCATGCGTGCCGGCGCGATCGACTACATCGAAAAACCACTCCTCGATGCGAGTCTGGTCAGTCGCGTGGCCAGCCTCCTGAAGATAGAAGCCCGGCCCGTATCGGGCGGCAGTTAGCTACGCGGCACCAGATCTGCGCGGGGATTGAAAGCGAACTCAGCGCGCATCTTTTCATAAAGCTCACGCTGCGACGGTGTCTCGGGCGCAGGAGTGACCATCGCCAAGACCACGTACTGATCCCCGGGCGCGGCGCCAGGCAGACCCCGTCCGCGCAAGCGAAGTTTCTGACCGGTGCGGGCACCCGCAGGAATCTTAAGATCAACCGCACCCCCCAAGGTAGGTACCGAGGCCGTCACGCCGAGTGCGGCCTCCCACGGCGCGATCGGTAGATCCAAGGTCACGTCCCGACCTTCGAGGCGATAGAGCGGGTGAGGCGCGATCGTGATCTCCAGCAGGAGATCGCCCCGCGATCCCGCGGCCCCGGCCGCACCCTGACCGGCCAGTCGTATCACCTGCCCCGAACTGACGCCTGCCGGAATTTGTACGCGCAAGGTGCGCTCACGGGTCACCACGTGGCCATCAGCACTCGTCTCCGGATGGGCCAGCGACACCTCCCGGGGGCCGCCGCGATAGGCCTCCTCCAGACTGATCTCGAGCCTCGCCCGATGGTCCTGCCCACGACGACCGCCCCTACCCCCCTCGGCATCCTCAAAGTGACCGAAAGGGCTCGCGTTGCCAAACAGACTGGAGAAAAAGTCGCTGAAGCCCGGATCACCCATCGAGGCGCCGCGCCGTCGCGACCCCTGAGTGCCGAACTCGAAGCCAGAGCCCCAACCGGGCGGTGGCCGGAACTGCTGACCGTTGGCGTAGTTGCGTCCGAGTTGGTCATAAGCTGCGCGTTTTTCGGGATCCTTCAACACCTCGTACGCTTCCTGAACCTCCTTGAAGCGAGCTTCGGCGTCTTTTTCCTTGCTGACATCCGGATGGAAGCGCCGCGCCTGCTTGCGATAAGCGCGCTTGACCTCATCGGCAGTCGCCGACCGGTCGACGCCGAGCAGCTTGTAGTAATCGCGGTATTCCATGGGGTCCGGGCTTAAAAGTGAAAGACTTCAACCACTAATGGTGGGCCGATCGTGTGGTTTCAAGATGCCATCGCAGGCTGCGGTGCGTCGAGATCGATACGCTGCCCCAAACGGGCAATGCCGACCGCTGACCAGCCGAGATCCGCACGCACTCGCGCCTCCAGCGCCTGCGCCGCCATTGGTTCGCCGTGTACCAACCAGAGCGCGGCGGGCGGCTTGCGATAGGCCCGCAGCCAACCGATCAGCGCATTCTGATCGGCATGCGCCGAAAAACCACCCAGCGTGATGATTTCGGCGCGCACCGGCACCCGTTGACCGAAAATACGGACTTCCGGAGCACGTTCGACCAAATGGCGCCCAACCGTACCACGCGCCTGAAAGCCCGTGATCAACACGGTCGTTCTTTCGTTCGGCAGCTGATGGATCAGATGATGTCCGATACGACCGCCCTCGCACATGCCGCTCGACGCCACGATCACGGCACCGCGGGTCACCTGATTGAGCGCCATCGACTCGGCCACGGAACGCACATGGCGCAGATGCATGCGCCGCGGACCCTGCTGGCGCGCGGCCTGCAAGCGCCGTGCCGCCTCATCGAACAACTCGAAATGGCGAGCCGTGATGGCACCCACCTCGTTCGCCATCGGCGAATCCACAAAGACCTCAAGTTCGGGTAAGCGGCCGTCCAGCGTCAGCCGCTCGAGCCAATAGAGGATTTCCTGGGTACGGCCGACCGCAAAGGCAGGAATCAGGACATTGCCGTGCTTTTTACCCAGGGTTCGCGCCACGGCTTCCACGAGCTCATCAAGAGTCGCCGCCATCGGCTTATGGTTGCGATCACCGTAGGTCGACTCCATGACCACCACGTCAGCCTCGCCGATGCATACCGGATCCCGCAGTATTGGCCGACCGGGCTGCCCAAGATCGCCGGACATCACCACCGTGCGCTCCCGACCGGCCTCACGCAGCGTAAACACCACCAGCGCCGACCCGAGAATATGCCCTGCGTCTTGCAAGCGGAAGAGAACGCCGGGCGCGAGCGCCATCGGCGTGTCGTAGGCCAGTGGCATCATTCGCGCAAGCAAGCGCTCCACGTCCGCCAGCTTGTAAAGCGGTCCGGCGACAACATCCTCGCCATGATGTGCGTGACGCGCATGACGTTCGGCGTCGGCCGCCATCAGGTGCGCACTGTCTTTCAGCATCACGTGGATCAACTCGATCGTCGCAGGCGTCGCATAGACCGGCCCTCGAAAACCCTCTCGAACGAGTCTTGGCAGCAAGCCACTATGGTCGATGTGGGCATGCGTCAGGATCACCGCGCTGAGGGCTGCCGGGTCCACGCCAAAGGGTTCCCGATTGCGTTCATCCGCGCCGTGCCCACCTTGGAACATGCCGCAATCGATCAAGATCCGCAGACCCGCCACCTCGAGGAGATGCCTCGAGCCGGTCACTTCGCCGGCAGCCCCCAAAAACTGCAGATGCATTCGCGATCCTCCGGTGGACGACTATGCGCCACGGTCCTCCCCGCATCGTACGCATTAACCGCGCTTCATGGAGGTGGCGGCACTCGCTGGTCGCCATCGACGCCTGACGGTATGCTTGCTGGACGATGTTTCCAGTGCACCTCGAATGACGCCGACCCCGACTGTCGGGCCAGCCTCGCGGCGCCTGCTGCTCCTGCTGGTGGCGGGGGCACTCGTCTGGTTTGCAAGTCTCGGTATCCGCCCGTTGTTCAACCCGGACGAGGGACGCTACGCCGACATCCCCGCGGAAATGTTGGCTCAACAGGACTTCGTGGTGCCGCACCTCGACGGACTGGCGTACCTTGAAAAGCCACCCCTGCAGTACTGGCTGACCGCCGTCAGCCTCGCGGCCTTTGGTCATAACGAGTGGGCGGCACGACTGGTGACCGGGCTTGCCGCCGCCGCAACGGTGCTGCTGGTCGGCCTGCTGGGCCGCCGGGAGTGGGGACGCGAACAGGGCCTGTACGCAGCATTCATGACGGCCAGCATGCTGCTGTTCCTGGTGATGGGCCAACTGATCACCCTCGATATGCTACTGACCGCCTGGCTCACACTCGCGACGGTCGCCTTCTGCCTGGCGCAGGGCCAGCGGGACGTCGATCGGCGCGCCTCACGCCGCTGGATGCTGATCTGTTGGGCGGCCATGGGAGCCGCCACGCTCACCAAGGGGCTGATCGGCGTCGTCCTGCCGGGCGCGGTCCTGGTGCTATACACCGTGTTGCACCGGGACTGGGCCGTCTGGCGCCACCTTTCGATCGGCGCCGGCCTCACGCTTTATCTGGCACTCGTCTTGCCGTGGTTTGTGCTGGTCGAGCGCGCTCACCCGGGTGCCCTCAACTTCCTGATCATCCACGAGCATTTCCAGCGGTACCTCACGACCGTCCACGCCCGCTATCACCCCTGGTGGTATTTCTTGATGATCCTGGCGGCAGGCTCGCTACCTTGGCTGCCGCAGGTGGCGCGAGCACTGTTCACCGGGTGGCGCGCCACCGTGCCGGCGGGTGGCTTCGACACACGCCGCCTGTTGTGGGTCAGCGCGGCGTTCACCTTGGTGTTTTTCTCGCTGTCCGATTCGAAACTGCCACCCTACATCGTTCCGATGCTGCCACCCCTCGCCTTACTGGCCGCCGGCAATCGATCCGCACGCGGTCGTGATCTCGGACGCGCGGCCCTGTTGCAAGCACTTTGCGCCATCGTCTTGAGCGTCGCGCTCGTGCTCTACGGCCACAAGGCCCTGAGCGGGGATCCGGCGTGGACCCGCACCCAATTGACGCCCTGGCTGGTCGCAGTGATCGCAGTGCTGATGACGGGTGGCGTCATCGGCTGGTTCGGGCGACAACGCCTCGAGACCGGCGCGATCGCCGTTGGGCTTTCGGGCTTTGTCGCGACGCTGCTCCTGATCGTCGGCGGCGCGAATGCCATCGCCGGCCGTTATTCGGTCCGTCCCTTGCTGGAACGCGGCGGACCGCTGGTCGCCGAGGCCCCCCTCTACACGGTCAATACCTTCGACTGGACCCTGCCGTTTTACACCGGCCGCGTCGTCATACCGGTAAGCTATCGGGGTGAACTCGACTATGGGTTGGCCAGTGCGCCCTCGCGGGCGATCGCCACCGTCGCCGAATTCGAGACAGTGTGGCGTGAGCTACCCATGGGTTACGCCCTGATTCCGCACGAGACTGCCCGGCAGCTGATCGCGGACGGGGTGCCCATGCGGATGCTCGCGGAGGATTTCGACAACATCTGGGTGAGCCGACGGTGAGCACGATCAACACCTTTTTGCCGTTCACACGACCCACGATCGACGACGAAACAATCGCCGCCGTGACCGAGGTGCTGCGCTCGGGATGGATCACCTCGGGACCCAAGGTGCAGGAACTCGAACGGGCACTCGTGGCCTACCTCGGGGGTGAGCGCCAGGTTCGGCTGATGACGTCAGCGACCGGTGGCCTCGAGATGGCTTTGCGGGCCGCAGGTGTCGGCGCGGGTGATGAGGTTATCGTCCCGGCCATGAGTTTTGCCGCATCGGCCAACGTGGTCGTCCGGGTCGGCGCACGTCCGGTGTTCGTCGATGTCGACCTTCGCAGCCGCAACGCCAGCGCCGCAGCCATCGCGCAAGCGATCACCTCGAACACTCGCGCGCTGATGCCGGTGCACTTTTCCGGATTGTCCTGCGACATGGACGCGATCAACGCGTTGGCGACGGGCCATGACCTCCGCGTCATCGAGGATGCGGCACACGCGATCGGCACCCGATTCAAGGGCCGCCTGATCGGCAGCTTCGGCGATATCGTTTCGTTCAGTTTTCATGCCAACAAGAACATGACCACCGTGGAGGGCGGCGCGCTCTCCTTCGCGGACACCACGCTCACACGGCCACTTGATCTCGAAAGATTCCACGGCATCCAGAAGGATGCCGCCGGCAATATCGACGTCTTTAGCGCCGGCGGCAAATTCAATCTGACCGACATCGCGGCCGCCGTGGGCCTCGGTCAATTGCGACGTCTCGACGAATTCAACGCTCGACGACGAGCTCTGGCGGGCCACTATTTCACGCGCCTGCAGGGCGAACTGGAACCCGATCAATTGCCAGAGCGTGGCGATGAGGGACACAGCTGGCACATGTTTGCGGTGCTGCTGCCCTGGGCGCGCCTTGGCTATGATCGCGATGAGTTCGTACGGCGTATGAAGGCCAGACAGATCGGTATCGGCATCCACTATCCGTCGATCCCGGGGCTCACCTACTATCGCGAGCAAGGCCACGACCCTGCGGCTTTTCCAAACGCCACACGCATTGGCGCCGAGACGGTCACGCTGCCGCTATTTCCGGCGATGACGACCAGCGACGTCGACCGGGTGTGCGATGCCCTCCTTGAACTCGTGCAGATGAACAGAGGTTCCGCGTGAACGACTCCCCACCCCTGCTCTCGGTCATCATCCCGGTGTACAACGAGGAAGCCGTTCTACCGACACTGTTCGAACGCCTCTACCCCGCCCTGGACGCCCTCAACCGCTCCTACGAGGTACTGTTTTGTAACGACGGTAGTCGCGACAACTCCGTGGCCTTGCTCAAGCACCAGTATCAACAACGCCCTGAAGTCACCCGAGTGGTGTTGCTGCAAGTTAACTTCGGACAGCATGCGGCGCTCTTGGCGGGCTTTGCCCGCGCGCGCGGGCGGTACGTGATCACGCTCGATGCGGATCTGCAGAACCCGCCCGAGGAAGTCGGCAAGTTGCTCGCCGAGATGGAGGCCGGTCACGACTACGTGGGTACTTGGCGCGCGAACCGGCAGGATCTGGCGTGGCGCAGGGTCGGGTCACGTTTCATCAACCTGATCCGGGAACGCACCACACCGATCAAGATGGCGGATCACGGCTGCATGCTGCGTGGCTACGCCCGCAGCGTCGTCGACGCCATCAATTCGACCCGCGAAAACGTCACCTTCATCCCAGCGCTCGCGGCGCTGTATGCCGCCAATCCGACGGAAATCGAGGTGAAGCATGATGAGCGACTCGCCGGGGTCTCCAAGTACTCGCTGTACCGACTGATTCGATTGGCTTTCGACCTGCTCACCGGTTTCTCCACCGTGCCCTTGCAGGCGTTCTCCATGGTCGGGCTCGGTCTATCGGTGCTGTCGGGCGCTCTGGTCGCTTATCTCGCGGCACGCCGCCTGATCGTGGGTCCGGAGGCTGACGGCGTGTTCACGTTGTTTGCGATCGTCTTCTTCCTGCTCGCCATCACTCTGTTCGGTATTGGCTTGTTGGGCGAGTACATCGGGCGCATCTACGTGCAGGTCAGGCAACGGCCTCGTTACATCGTCGCCGCCGTCCTCGAGCAGGTCGTCCATGAACCCAGCGCTGGCCTAGACAGCGTCGAACGCCGCCAGAACCGGCTCGAACTCTGACCGTGACCGCACAACACGCCGCCGTCGTATTCGCCTATTCGGAGGTGGGCGCCCGCTGCCTGAGCGCCTTGTTCGAGGCGGACATCAATGTGGCACTGGTCGTCACGCACGAAGACGACCCGAACGAACAGCGCTGGTTTGCCAGTGTGGCGGAAGTGGCGCGTGGAGCGGGCTGTCCGGTGGTCACGCCCGCCGACCCGACGGATCCGGCATTGCTCACGCGGATCGCGGCACTTCATCCGGAGTTCCTGTTCTCCTTCTACTACCGACGCATGCTGCCGGAGGCCCTGTTGTCGCTGGCCACGCGCGGCGCATTGAACATGCACGGTTCCCTGCTACCCAAGTACCGAGGTCGCGCCCCGATCAACTGGGCGGTACTCCACGGTGAGACCGAAACCGGGGCGAGCCTGCACTACATGACGGCGAAGCCGGACGCCGGCCCGCTCGTCGACCAGGAACGAGTCCCGATCGGCCCGGACGACACCGCCATCGAAGTGGCCGACCGGGTGGCCGATGCGGCGGTCACGGTGTTGCGGCGCAGTCTGCCAGGACTGTTGGCCGGCACCGCGAAGACCACCCCCCTCGACCTGTCCAAAGGCTCGTACTTCGGCGGACGCAAACCCGCCGATGGTGAATTCCAGCTTCACTGGCCGGCCCGTCGCATCCACAACCTGGTACGCGCCGTCGCACCCCCCTTTCCGGGTGCCCTCGTGCGCCTCGGACCGCTGACGCTACGGATCTACCGGACCCGGCCACTGCCCGGTCCGGCCCGCCATACGGCCATTGGCCCCTGCCTCAGCGTGCAGGATCAGCGACTCGTCGCCGAGTGCGGCGATGGCGGCCGACTCGAAATTATCGACGCACAACTGGACGACCAGCGCCTCGACCCCGCACACTTCACCACCGTATTCGGGCCCGACCCCGTGCCCGCCACCCTGCCCACGCAGGCTTAATCGCAGAGCGTACCGCCCATGAAGAAGATCCTGATCCTCGGTGTCAACGGTTTCATCGGCCACCATCTCAGCCGGGCCATCCTCGCGGATACCGACTGGGAAATCTGGGGCATGGACATGCAGACCGACAGGGTCAAGCCATACCTCGACAACCCGCGCTTTCATTTCTTCGAGGGCGACATCACGATCAATCACGAGTGGGTGGAATATCACATCAAAAAATGTGACGTGATCCTGCCGCTGGTGGCGATCGCGACGCCCGTGACGTACGTTCGCAACCCACTGCGAGTGTTCGAACTGGATTTCGAGGCCAATCTTCCGCTGATCCGTCAGTGCGTGAAATACAAGAAGCGGGTGATCTTCCCGTCGACCTCAGAGGTCTACGGCATGTCCACCGACGCCGAATTCCATCCGCAGAACTCTGCACTGGTCTGCGGCCCCATCGACAAGCAGCGTTGGATCTACTCCTGCAGCAAGCAACTTCTGGATCGCGTGATCTGGGCCTATGGCCAGCGCGACGGTCTTGATTTCACGCTGATCCGCCCGTTCAACTGGGTCGGTGCTGGCCTCGACTCACTGGCCACCGCAAAGGAAGGCTCGAGCCGGGTCGCAACGCAGTTTCTCGCACACATTGCGCGCGGCGAGGACATCAGTGTGGTCGACGGTGGGCGCCAGCGCCGCTGCTTCACTCACATCAATGACGGCATCGACGCGGTCATGCGCGTGATCCGCAACGAGAATGGCGTGGCGAGCGGCAAGATCTACAACATCGGCAACCCGCTGAACGACCTGTCGATCCGTGAACTTGCAGATCGCATGATCGAGATGGGCAAGAAGCATCCCGCCTATGCGCGTCAGGCAAAAACAGTGAAGACACGTGAAGTGAAGTCGGCCGACTTCTACGGCAAGGGCTATGAAGACGTGCAGAGCCGCGTGCCGTGGATCGAGAACACCAAGGAAGACCTCGGCTGGGCGCCGAAGGCGGGCATGGACGAGATCCTGACGTCCGTGTTCGATGCCTATGCGGCTGAAGTGACGGCGGCGGCCGGCCTACTCGACGACAACGCCAAGAGCTGATCGCACCAAGCGTGCAGATCGCGCTCAAAGTCGACGTCGATACGTATCGAGGCACTCTGGAAGGAGTCCCAACGCTCGCCCATGCGCTCACCGAGCGGGGCATCGCCGCGAGCTTCTACTTCAGTCTGGGGCCAGACCACACCGGGTGGGCGTTACGCCGAGTGTTTCGGCCAGGATTTCTGTCCAAAGTCGCCCGCACCTCGGTGGTCAGCCACTACGGCTTGAAAACCCTGATGTACGGTGTGCTATTACCCGGACCACACATCGGCCGACATTGTGGCGAGGTGCTCCGGGCCACCCGAGCGGCAGGCCACGAAACGGGTATCCACTGCTACGATCATGTCTACTGGCAGGACAACGTCGCGACCCGTGACGAACCTTGGACACGACGTCAGTTCCTGCGCGCAACCGAAGCCTATCGCGACGTATTTGGCACGGACGCAAGGGCGCACTGCGCCGCGGGTTGGCAACTGAACGCCGCGCTGTTTGCACTCGAAGACGAACTCGGACTCGACTATGCCAGCGACACGCGAGGCACCCATCCATTTTTACCGGTGATGGGCGGCAGGACCGCGCGCTGCCCACAGTTGCCCACGACACTCCCGACGCTCGATGAGTTGATCGGTGTCGATGGCATGACGGTGGAGGATGCGATTGATCGGATCATCGACCTGACCAGCAGCGCACCGGCCAGCGGCAGCCACGTCTTCACGTTGCACGCCGAACTCGAGGGTCAGCAGTTCCTCGCACCGTTCCTTCGGCTCGTGGATACCTGGCGCCGCCGCGGCGATGAGATCATCACCATGGCTCGCCTGCATGCCGGACTCGATGCCCATCGACTGCCCCGCCACCTCGTGACGATGAGTGAGATCCCAGGCCGCAGCGGCACCCTGGGCCTACAAGGCGCTGCCGTCTGAGTCGCCCGGCGCTGACGGTGTCGTCAGACGCACGAGTTCGGCGAGCGTCGCCGAGCCCTCGAGGGGATGCCCGAGCGGCCGTTCGGCGTGCAGGGTATAGCGATTGCGGCGCCCCTGCCGATCTCGGGAGAGGACCCCGGTCCGCTCGAGATCCGCGAGGATCTTGATCACCGCACGCTCGGTGATGCCAATCGCGGTCGCCATGTCCCGAAGACGGATCGCCGGGTCTCGGGCGATGCAGATCACCACGTGGGCGTGGTGACTGAGAAAGGCCACGCCGGCGGGTCCACCAGCACGATCGTCAGGCACCGACCACGGAGAAGAAGTCACGGTCATTGAGCGTCCCCGTTCGCTGTACGTCTTGTCGCAACACGATCTTCGGCAACCGGGCCCAGCACGTCAATCGGCATCCTCGGGAACCTAAGCGGACAGAGGCAGTCAGACAGGTTTGGTGGCGCTTGAAAATCGCCCAAGCACCCACAAGTCGATGCATATCGACTGGTACCATAGCCCAAGACCCGCTCATCCGACGTTCTCAGGAGGTCAATCCCATGATGCGTATCGTCCTGCTCATCGCCACCAACCTCGCCGTGATGCTGCTCGCCACGGTGGTGCTGCAACTGCTGGGCGTCGGACCCTGGCTGACCGCGCGGGGTCTGGATCTCGGGCCACTGATCATCACCGGGGCCGTGATCGGCTTCGCGGGCGCGTTCGTCAGTCTCGCGTTGTCGAAGTGGTTAGCAAAGCGCAGCATGGGCGTGGTGGTGATCGAGACCCCTCGCAACGACACCGAGACGTGGCTGCTCGCCACGGTGCGTCGTCAGGCAGAGGCGGCCGGCATCGGCATGCCCGAAGTCGGTATTTTCGACTCGCCGGAGCCCAATGCCTTTGCGACCGGCGCAAGCCGCAATCACGCCCTGGTCGCGGTCAGCAGTGGCCTCCTCGCCAGGATGAGCCGTAGCGAGGCGGAAGCCGTCATGGGGCATGAGATCACCCACGTCTCGAACGGGGACATGATCACCATGACGCTCATTCAAGGCGTGGTGAATACCTTCGTGTTCGTGCTGTCGCGAGTGATCGGCCGCTTCATCGACCGAGTCGTGTTTCGTGATGAGGACGGGCGCGGCATGGGGTTTTTCATTTCCACGCTGATCGCGCAGATCGGCTTGAGTCTGCTCGCGAGCATCATCGTGATGTGGTTTTCGCGCCGTCGCGAATTTCGTGCCGACGCGGGAGGCGCGCGCCTTGCCGGCAATCAAAATATGATCGCGGCCCTCGACGCACTGCGGCGCGGGGATTCCGAAGGACTACCCGATGGCATGCAGGCTCTCGGCATCGCGGGCGGCGAGCGCGTGGGCGGCCTCAAGCGACTGTTCATGAGTCACCCGCCCCTTGAAGAGCGTATCGCTGCGCTGCGAGCGAGCGGCTGAACCCCACCGGTCGGCTACCCGACCTGCCCTGCCATCGCGTTGCACTGACGCCCGAGGATCCTTGATGCGCACCGCGATCGTTTGGTTTCGCCGCGACCTCCGGTTAACCGACCATGCCGCCCTTGCCGCCGCGCTTGCCGCGGCGGACCGGATCGTTCCGCTCTACATCCACGCCCCAGACGAAGAACACCCCTGGGCTCCCGGCGGAGCGAGCCTATGGTGGCTACACCACTCCCTGCGCGCCCTCGCGGCCACACTCGAGGCGCGCGGCTCCAGGCTGATCCTTCGTTGTGGACCGACCCTTGAGACCTTGCGTGAGATTGCGGCCGAGACGGGTGCCGTATCGATCCACTGGAACCGTGGCTACGAACCCGCCGTCATCGCACGAGATACCCGGATCAAATCGGCGCTACGCGCCGACGGCCTGGACGTCGACAGCCATGCCGGCAACCTGTTGTTCGAGCCATGGACCATCCGAAACGGCTCCGGTGCGCCGTTTCGAGTATTCACGCCATTCTGGCGTGCCTGCGGCCGGAACCTGTCGACCGTGCCCGCACCACTTCCGGCGCCCAGCCACCTGCGGTCACCTCCGACCCTGCCCAGTCTCGATCTCGACGAGCTCGACCTACTTCCGACACGTCCGTGGGCTCACCACTTTCCAGACCAGTGGACGCCCGGCGAGTCGGCGGCGCTTGCCCGTCTCGATGCGTTCCTGGACGGACCCGTCGAGCGCTATCAAACCGAGCGCAACCGACCGGATGAGGCCGGGACGTCCGGACTGTCGCCACATCTGCATTTCGGCGAGCTATCGCCGCGACAGGTGCTCGCGGCCACCTGGGCGCGCGCCGGTGAGGCCACCACGGTCAAAGACAGCGGGCCCGAAGTCTTCCTGCGCGAAATTGGCTGGCGTGAGTTCGCGCACCACGTGCTGTACGCGTTCCCGCACACGAGCGACGCCCCGCTCGATACCCGTTTCGAACAGTTTGAATGGCGATCAGAGCCGGCGCTGCTCAAGGCCTGGCAGCAAGGCCGCACCGGCATTCCGATCGTTGATGCCGGGATGCGCGAACTCTGGCAGACCGGTTGGATGCATAACCGGGTGCGCATGATCGTGGCGTCATTGCTGACCAAGAATCTCGGTCTGTCGTGGCTGGAAGGCGCGCGCTGGTTCCACGACACCCTGCTCGATGCCGATCTCGCCGCGAATACCCTCGGGTGGCAGTGGGCTGCGGGCTGCGGAGCGGATGCCGCGCCCTACTACCGGATCTTCAATCCGATCCTTCAAGCCGAGCGATTCGACCCGGAGCGTCGATATCTGCGACGCTGGGTGCCGGAACTCGCCGAGCTGCCCGACGCGTGGATCCATCAACCCTTCAAGGCGCCCGAGGCCGTGCTCGCTGCCGCCGGCATCGAGCTTGGCCGAGACTACCCGCGCCCGATCGTCGACCTGGCCGGTAGTCGAGATCGCGCCCTCGCCACCTGGCAGCGCATGCGTGGCCCGACGGAGAGCCCTTCAAACCCGTCTGAGCCAACCCCGTCCCGCGACTGAAGCGTACTGGACAAAGCGTTGGCGCCTACGGGGTGACTGCGCAAAACTACGAAATCGACATGCCGCCATGGTACAAAGCTTGCGGATTTTCCGAAGTCTCGATAGGTCCCCGTGACGCCTGACAGCCCCTCCAAACCCTCGCCATCCGTCTGCCGGCTGTGCGCGGTGATCCGTTCCTGGTTTGATACCAGCGCCCTCCCCACAACCGAAGCGGATACCGGCATCGACTGGGCCCGCATCCTGCCCTTCGTGGCCGTGCATCTGGTCTGTCTGTCGATCTTCTGGGTCGGCACCAGCATCACCGCCGTGACGCTCGCGCTCGCGCTTTATGCGATACGGATGTTTGCGATCACCGGCTTCTATCACCGCTACTTCTCGCACCGCGCGTTCAAGACCTCGCGGGTCGCCCAATTCCTGTTTGGGGTTCTCGGCGCCTCGGCCGTGCAGCGGGGCCCCCTCTGGTGGGCCGCCCATCACCGACATCATCACGCGCACTCCGATGCCCCCGGGGACGTCCACTCGCCACGCCAGCAAGGCTTCCTCTGGAGTCACATGGGCTGGTTCCTCTCAAAGCAGCACTACGCACCGGATCGGACCCGGGTCCGTGACCTCGAGCGCTATCCGGAACTGAGAGCACTCGATCGCTTCGACATTGCGGTGCCCGTGCTACTGGCCACCGGAATCTTTCTGGTCGGTATGCTACTCGAGCATGCGGCCCCATCGCTGCATACCAATCGCTGGCAACTGCTGGTCTGGGGCTTTTTCGTGTCGACGGTGCTGTGCTACCACGCCACCTACACCATCAACTCGCTCGCGCACGTGCTCGGCCGTCGGCGTTATCAGACGCCCGATGACAGTCGCAACAATATCCTGCTCGCACTGCTGACCTTTGGTGAGGGCTGGCACAACAACCACCATCATTACCCCAACTCGGCCCGACAGGGCTTTTACTGGTGGGAGATCGACCTGACCTACTACGTGCTGAAGCTCTTGGCCTTGGTGGGTATCGTCTGGGACTTGAAGCCCGTGCCCCTCGCCACACGCGACCATCATCCGCGGCGCCTTCGGGCGTGACCATGACACGGCGGTCCGAGTCACGCCGCATCGCCATCATCGGCAGCGGCATTGCCGGACTCACCGTGGCGCAGGGCCTGCACCCCACACACACCATCACCGTCTATGAGGCCAGCGACTGGATCGGTGGCCACACCCATACCGTGACGGTCGATGATGGCGCCACCGAGGTCGCTATCGATACCGGCTTCATCGTCTGCAACGACTGGACCTATCCAGAATTTCTGGCAATGCTCTCGCGGCTTGGTGTCGCCACGCAGCCGTCCAACATGAGTTTCAGTCTGCAGAACGAACGCACCGGACTCGAATACAACGGCACCAATCTGAACGCACTGTTCGCGCAGCGCCGCAATCTGGCCTCGCCGTCGTTTCTGGCCATGCTGTTCGACATCCTCCGATTCAATGCACGCTCCCCGGCATTTCTCGGCACCGGCGATGAGCACACCTGCCTAGGGGAGTGGCTCCGGCGCGAGCGCTACGGCCGTCCTTTCATCGAGCACTACATCGTTCCACTCGGCCGCTCGATCTGGTCGGCGAGCGAAGCTTCCGTGCTCGGCTGCCCGGCGTATTTCTTCATCGACTTCTTCGAAAGACACGGCTTTCTGAAGATCAACAACCGGCCCCAGTGGCGCGCCGTACGCGGCGGCTCGGCGCGCTACGTGGACGCCCTCACCGCTCCCTTCAAGGAGCGGATCCTGACGCAAACACCGGTGACTTCGGTACGCCGCGAGGAACATCGGGTACTGGTGCGCACAGGTATCGGTGAGGTGCACGAACACGATGCGGTGGTGTTCGCTTGTCACGCCGACACCGCGCTCGCACTGCTCGATGACCCGAGTGTGGCGGAGCGTGACTTGCTGGGCAGCTTCCCGTTCCAAGCGAACGAGGTGATCCTCCACACGGATACCTCACTGCTTCCCAAAGCGCCGCTTGCGCGGGCTGCCTGGAACTATCACCTGCGCACCCACGATACGCCAGGCTGCGCGATCACCTACGACATGAACATCCTGCAGGCGCTGAAGACCCGCCGCCCGTACCTTGTGTCGCTCAACATGGGCGATCGCATCACCCCATCGAAGATTCTCGGCCACTTCAAGTACGATCATCCGGTCTACACGCCCGCCGGCGTCGCCGCACAAAAAAGACACGGACAGATCAGCGGCCTGCAACGCACCTTCTACTGCGGCGCCTACTGGCGCTATGGCTTCCATGAGGATGGCGTGGTCAGTGGCCTGACAGCGCTCGCTCAACTGCGCCGATGGGCGGCAGGCGATGCATAGCGCGATTTACCGCGGCTGGGTGCGCCATCGTCGGACGACGCCAAGCGCGCATGCGTTTCGCTATCCACTGTTCATGATGTGGATCGATCTTGCCGAACTCGAAACCCTATTCAAGGGGCGCTGGCTCTGGTCGACCACCCGGCCCGCCGTCGCACGATTCGACCGGCGCCACTACCTGGGGCCGATTGACGTCCCGCTCGATCAGGCGGTCCGCGATCTGGTGAGCGAACGACTCGGTCGGCGACCCGACGGCGCCATCCGGATGCTCACCCACCTGAGCTACTTGGGTCTTTGCTTCAATCCAGTTAGCTTCTACTACTGCTACGATGCCAACGAGCAACTCGATGCCATCGTCGCCGAGATCACCAACACACCGTGGGGCGAGCGCCACGCCTACGTGCTGGATCATCAGGCCCATGCCGATGATCGCGGCAACGGCCGTTTCCTTCTGGGCAAGCAATTTCACGTGTCACCGTTCCTGCCGATGACGATGGACTACGAATGGCGCTTTGACTCGCCGGCAAAGGGCTTGCACGTGCACATGATCAATCGCAAGCTTGACGAGACGATCTTCGATGCCACCCTGACCCTCGAGCGTCGGGAAATCACCGCTTCCTCGCTGGCCGCCGTGCTGATCCGTTTCCCGGGGCTCACGCTGTCGGTGCTCTTCAGAATCTATTGGCAGGCGTTTAAGCTATGGCTGAAACGCACCCCTTTCCACCCGCATCCAGACCGCCCATGAAACCGACTCTCGTTCCGAACTCACGATCCGACGCGACCGGGGACGTGCGAGGTCTCGCCGCCCTGGGCCGGAAAGCGCTGCTCGGCACCCTCAAGGGCCTGGATCAGGGTCAACTCACGCTGATCGAAGGCGGTCATACCCATCACTTCGGCCGACCGTCGGCCATCGCTCCGCAGGTCACCCTGGAAGTACTGGATGGCCGATTCTGGGCGGATGTCGCCTTCGGCGGTACGCTCGGCGCGGGTGAGAGCTATATCCATGGTCACTGGCGTGCGGATGACCTGACCGCTTTGATCAGACTCATGGTGATCAATCGCGATTTGATGAATGGTCTCGAGGGTGGATTCGCGCTCTTCAGCGCGCCCTTGCGAAGGCTACTGCACTGGGTCAATCGCAACACCAAGGATGGCAGCCGAAAGAACATCGCCGCTCACTACGACCTTGGCAACGACTTCTTCGAGCTGATGCTCGACCCCACGATGGCCTATTCGTGCGGCATCTACAGCGATTCGGACAGTTCGCTGCACCAGGCACAACTCACGAAGTTCGACGTGATCTGCCGGAAACTCGACCTCAAGCCCACCGATCATCTGATCGAGATTGGTACCGGCTGGGGCGGACTCGCGATCCATGCGGCAAGTCGCTTCGGTTGCCGCGTGACGACCACGACGATTTCGCGGGAACAGCATGCCTACGCTGCCGCCGCGATTGCCGCGGCCGGCCTGTCGGAGCGCATCACGCTATTGCTCGACGACTACCGGGACCTGAAGGGACACTACGACAAGCTCGTATCCGTCGAGATGATCGAGGCGGTGGGGGCCCAGTTTCTGGACACCTACCTCGCGACCTGCAGCCGTCTGCTCAAACCCGATGGCTGCCTGCTACTGCAGGCAATCACCCTGCAGGACCAATACTACGAACAGGCCCTGAAGTCGGTCGATTTCATCCAGCGATTCGTCTTCCCGGGGTCGTTCATTCCCTCGGTGACCGCCATCACCCATGCCGTACGCCGAGCCACCGACCTCAAGATCTTTCATCTCGAGGACATCGGCCCTCACTACGCCAGAACACTGAACGATTGGCGGCGCAACATCGACACCCAGCGAGGACGCGTGCAGGCGCTCGGTTACTCGGACGAATTCCTGCGACTTTGGGAATTCTACCTGTGCTACTGCGAAGGGGGCTTTGCGGAGCGCCAGCTTGGCGACGTACACCTGCTGATGACCAAGCCGCTATGCCGTCGCCGTCCGATCACCGCGTTCACGGGGCCATGAGCACGACCCCCTCTCGAGCCACCCTGGAGGCGATCAAAACGCTGCTCGGTCCCGGCGGGTGGCTCGAGTCCGAGGCGGATACCGCGCCCTTCACCAGCGATTTTCGACGACTCTATCGCGGTCGCACGCCGCTCGTGGCCCGACCGGACTCGACGGCACAAGTGTCTTCTTTGGTCACGCTCTGCGCCACCGAGGGCATCGCGTTGGTCCCGCACGGCGGCAACACAAGCTACTGCGGCGGCGCGACGCCCGACGAGTCGGGTCGACAGATCATCGTGAGCCTTGCGCGGATGAATCGTATTCGGTCGCTCGATCCGACGGGCTACACACTGACCGTCGATGCCGGCGTCACGCTGCAACGCGCGCGCGAAGCCGCCGCGGCCGCAGATCGTTACTTCCCGTTGTCACTGGGCTCCGAGGGTTCCTGTCAAATCGGCGGAAATCTGTCCACCAACGCCGGCGGTACGGCAGTTCTTCGTTACGGCATGATGCGTGACCTGGTGCTCGGTCTAGAGGTGGTGTTGCCCGATGGCGCGGTGCTCGACCAGCTCAAGGGTCTGCGCAAGGACAACACCGGCTACGACCTCAAGCAATTGTTCATCGGCGCGGAAGGCACCCTCGGAATCATCACGGGGGCATGCCTCAAACTCTTCGCGGAGCCCGCCGACTACGTCACTGCGCTGATCGCGGTCGAGAATATCGCCAGTGCCGTCGGCCTGCTCGGTCGCACACGGGAACATTTCGGTGAGATCATCGAAAGCTTCGAGTACATGCCCGCCATTGCCCACGAACTGACGCTCACCCATGTGCCCGGCACGGTGGACCCGTTTGCCCAACGCGCTCCGGCACTCGTGCTGCTTGAACTGGCGGCGCCGCGCCCCTGGCCGGAACTCAGCGACCGGGTCAGCGACTTTCTGGGCGCCGAAGCCGACGCTGGGCGCATCCAGGATGCCGTGGTCGCCCGCTCACTCAGCGAACGAGATGCGTTCTGGTTCCTGCGCGAGCATATTCCCGAAGCACAGACACGCGCCGGCGCCTCCATCAAACACGACATCTCACTGCCCATCGCCACCCTACCGGAGTTCGTCGATCGGGCGACCGCGCTGCTTGCACGTCACGCGCCCGGTGCTCGCGTCGTGGGCTATGGCCACGTCGGCGATGGCAATCTGCACTTCAATCTGAGTCCTCATGCATCGGTCCTGAGAGGATCCAGCGAGGAAGCGGCTTTCTTGAACCTCGCCCCGACGGTGGGTCGCCTGCTCCACGATCTGGTGGCGGCGCTTGGCGGCAGCTTCAGCGCCGAACACGGGATCGGCAAGCTCAAGCTCGGCGAACTCGAACGCTACGAGGATCCGGTCGCCCTCGCGCTGATGCACCGCGTGAAGCAGGCCCTCGATCCCCGTGGCCTGATGAACCCAGGGAAGGTCGTGCGATCAGACGACTCGACGGCCTGAGGATGGGCCGCGCGAGCCAACGCGAGCGCGAGGCCCGGTCGAACCGACCGACGTCACTCATCACGGCACGGCTGATGCTGCGCGAGTTTGCGCCTGGAGATCTCACGCCCGTCGAGAGACTGGTGAACCATCCACGTGTACGGGAACATTCGCCTCTGGAAAGCCGCGTCCTCGACGTGGTCAGAGCCACCAGTAGTCGCTCGACCACCGCCGACGCCGCGGCGCGCACCAATCGCACCGAACGCGATGAGATACTGGCGGTTGTCGTCCGACGCACCGGCAAGCTCATCGGCGCATGCGACCTCACTCGCCTCAGCCGACGTCGTGCGGACATCGGCTACATGCTCACACCACGCCACTGGGGACATGGCTATGGCACAGAACTCGTTGAGGCATTACTGACCCATGCCTTCCTGACGTTGGGTCTTGCGCGCATCACCGCGGTGGTTGCGATCGACAACGAACGCTCGCGGCGAGTGCTCGCCAGAAATGGTTTTCAGTGGCAGGAGCTGATCCGCAGCTATTTACGCAGTGGCGGACGCAGTTGGGACTGTCACCGCTATGCGATCGACCAACAGGAGTGGCGGCGACTTACCACCCACGCAGCGCCCATCAGCCGTCAGTGCGCTCGCGCGGGCGCATCAAGCCCTCCTGGGCGGTGCTCGCGATCAACAGTCCATCGCGGCTGAAGATCGAACCACGAGCAAAACCGCGCGCATCGGAAGCACTCGGGCTATCCATCGCGTAGAGCATCCACTCGTCGACGCGAAACGGTCGATGAAACCACATCGCGTGATCGATGCTCGCGACCTGGAGACTCTCGAATGACCCGACGTGGGGCAAGATTGCCGTCTCGAGCAGGTGATAATCGGAAATGTAGGCCAACAGGCAGCGGTGCAGGTTGAGATCGTCGTCGGGAATTCGATCAAGTGCCCGGAACCAGATCTGCCGAATCGGCGCCATCGGGTGACGACTGGCGTAGTCACGAACCTGCACCGGCCGAAACTCGAACGGTCTCCCACGCTCCAGATAAATACGTAGTTTTTCAGGCAATACCGGACTCATCGTCCGCAGATGTGCCCGCATATCCTCGAGACTTTCCGGCGGCGGCACCTCGGGCATCGCTTGCGCATGCTCTAGGCCGACTTCCACGGGTTTGAACGAACAGGCCATATGAAAGATCTGCTCGCCGTGCTGAATGGCGACCACACGCCGGCTCGAGAAACTATGGCCATCACGACTGCGATCCACCTGGTACACGATCGGTGCATTGACATCACCGCGGCGTAGAAAATAGCCGTGCAGCGAATGGCACGATCGCTGCTCGACGGTACGCGACGCTGCCATCAGCGCCTGACCGAGCACCTGGCCGCCAAACACTTGTGGATTGCCGATATCACGACTCTCGCCGCGAAACAGATCGAGCTCGAGCGTTTCCAGCGCGAGCAAGCCGATCAGGTCTTCGAGGAGCTTATCCACGGCGCACCGCCCATGACATCACGAACTCACGCCGAGGCGCTTCTGCATCACCGGGCTGGTCGTGGTGTACTGCAAGAACTGCTTCTTGTCTGGATAGAGCCACGACTGGACACCGAAGGCGGCCAACGCCGCTTCGTGAAAGCCAGACAAAATCAGCTTTTTCTTGCCTGGGTACGTATTGATGTCGCCAACCGCAAAAATGCCCGGCTCACTGGTCTGGAACTTCTCCGTATCGACCGTCAGCGCTTTCTTCTCGAGCGCGAGGCCCCACTCGGCGATGGGGCCGAGTTTCGGATGAAGCCCGTAGAAGGCCAGCGCATGCTCACAGTCGACACGGGCAATCGTGCCGTCCGGCTGTTTGACGGTCATGGCCTCGAGGCGACCTGCGGTCTGCTCGATGCTCTGTACCAGTCCCTCGAGAAACCGGATTCGTCCGGCGGCCACCAGTTCCTGCATGCGGGCTACCGATGCCGGTGCGGCACGGAACTCCGCTCGTCGATGCACGAGCGTGACACTCGCGGCACGATCGGCGAAGTCCAACGTCCAATCGAGCGCCGAATCACCGCCCCCAAGAATCATCAGGTGCTTGCCGTGGAAGTCCTCGGCACGCCGTACCCGGTAGTGGAGATAGCGCCCCTCGAGTGCTTCGGCACCATCGACGACCAGTCGACGCGGCTGGAAGGAACCGACCCCGCCCGCGATGATCACCGCACCCGCATCGAAGACGGTACCCCGTGAGGTGTGCACGCTGAACCTGCGGCCGGAGGCGTCACGAGCCACCTGCGTGACTTCCTCGCCAAGGTGCCACTGCGCACCAAAGGGCTTGATCTGCTCCAGCAGTCGATCGATGAGCTCCTGTGCACCGCAGACCGGCAAGGCGGGGATGTCGTAAATCGGTTTGTCGGGATAGAGCTCGGTACACTGCCCGCCCGGCGCCGCCAACGAATCGATCAGATGCGCCTTGATCCCTAGAAGACCAAGCTCGAACACTTGAAACAAGCCACAGGGCCCTGCGCCAATGATGACGACTTCAGTTGTGACAGCGGCCCCATCCACCACGTGTTCCGACACAGCGACCTCCCAGCTTCCGGCGACGACTGTCCCGGCGAGATGACCACAAGTTTACACGGAGCGGACCCACGAGCGACGAGCCGCAGCAGCACGATGCTAGGATCGCCCGTGTATTCCACGCCCCCTTCGGATGGACCTGTAGAGCGCCCTTGAACACACATCCCTCAAGACCCGCCGAGACGCTTGACGACGCCGGCCTGCCGCACATCGACAACCGGGCCATTCTGCTGCTGGCCGGCCCGCTGATGGCGAACAACGCAATTCAGGCCGTTCTCAACCTGACCGACACGTGGTTCGTGAGCCAGTTATCGACCACCGCCACCGCCGCGATGTCGGCCATTTACTGGGTGGTCCTGTGCGCGACGATGCTGCTCGGTGGGGTCGCCATGGCGGTCCAGACCTTTGCGGCCCAAGCCTTCGGTGCGGGCCGCCACGCCGATGCGTCTGCCGCCGCCTGGTCCGGCGTAGCGGCCTCCGTACTGACGATCCCGGTCTTCGCGGTCATCGCGCTACTCGGGCCGCCGCTGCTCGCAGCACTGCACCTCGATCCCGATGTCACGCGCCTCGCGCTCGACTACTGGTGGCCACGATTGCTGGTCGGCGGCCCCGTCGGACTGATTGCCTGGTCGCTCACCGGATTTTTCAACGGCATCGGCCGGGTCCGGCTGACACTGGCGGTGACGCTGCTGATGGCGCTGGCCAATATCCCACTCAACCACTGGTTCATCTTCTCGTTTGGGCTCGGGGTCGGCGGATCGGCCTGGGCGACCGTGGTGGCGCAACTGCTCGGGATCCTGTTGTCGCTCGGATTCTTCCTGGGCCCTGCACTCGGCAAGCAATACGCCACGTGGTCGAGCTTTAGACACCTCTCGATCCGTCGCCAGTTCGCGCTGGGGCTGCCGATGGGCCTTGGCATCACAGCCGATATTCTCGGCCTTGCGCTCTTTCAACTGATGTTGGTCAGCGAAAGCGCCATGGCCGGTGCCGCCACCCAAATCGTGATGATGCTGACCTCGCTCGCCTACATGCCGGGAATCGGGATCGCGCTCGCTGGCACAACGCTCGTCGGTCAATCGATCGGCGCAGGAGATCTGGACTGGGCGAGGCACCTCGGCAACCGAATCATCGCACTCACTACCGGCTTGATGGGTCTGATCGGGATTGTCTTGGCGCTCGGCAGCCCTTGGCTGCTACCGCTGTTCGTGAACCCGGCCGACCACCAGGCGCTGGCGGTGCTCGCGCTTGCCAAGCCACTGATCTGGCTGGCGGCGTGCTATCAGGTATTCGACGGCCTGAACCTCGGCGCAAGCTTCTGTCTTCGGGGCGCAGGCGATGCCCGTGTTCCGGCCATCATCATCGCGCTACTGTCTTGGGGCATCTGGGTACCCGCCACGCACATGCTGACATTCACTGAAGGACAGGGCTGGGTCGGATTCCTGCCAGCCTTCGGTTTTGGCGCGATCGGCGGTTGGTCGGCGTCGGTGGTCTACGTGATCGCCCTTGGGTCCGCGATGGGTCTGCGCTGGCGATCCGGAGCGTGGCGCACGCTAGCCCTGGGAGCGAGGCGTGACCCGCCTGGGGAAGGCGGCGCGAGCTAGGCGCCGACCCCGCGATAGATCACAACTCACGCACCAGCCGAAAGCCTAAATCGGCTTGCCGCAGCCCCTGCGACTCGTAGTCTCGCGCCGCCGAGCGACTTGCCGATGGCCGGCTCGCCCAGGAGCCGCCGCGCACACCGCGCAGCTCACAGCCGCCCCACTCCCACGGACGGGCGTCCATCGGCCGACCGACGTAGCTTGCGGTGTAGCAATCCTGTAGCCACTCCCTAGCATTTCCGATCATGTCGAAAAGATCGAAGGCATTGGGCTTAAAACTACCGACCGGTGCCGTATGGGTGTAGCCGTCGTTACAACGCGCGTTGGGCACAGCAAAGGCAAGCTCGCGGGTTGCCGACGTGTCGTAGACGTTCGCGTACTCGCAGGCCACGGAAAGCACGGCATGCTCATCGGAATCTCGATCACCGAAGTACCGCGCGGTCGTGGTACCGCCGCGTGCGGCGTACTCCCATTCCGTCTCGGAGGGTAGGCGATAACGGTGGCCCGTGAGCTTCGACAACCAATCGGCATAGGCACGCGCATCATCCCAACTGACGCACACCACGGGCTCATCGGCCAACTGCGGCTCGGCAAACCCCGGATTTTCCCAATGCCGATCGTTCATCCGTGTCCAGCCGCCGGCATTCGGCACACGACAGTCGCCACCGACGACGCGATGCGTGGCCAGCGAAAAGGCGCGGTACTCGGCCACCGTGATCTCGTGACGACCCATGGCATAGGGCCGCGCGATGACGACGGGTAACGGTGGCGCCTCGCCGAGCTTCGCGTCGACTTCCACCGCATCCGCCGCGGACCCGAGCAAAAATCGGCCTGCGGGAATCACCATCATTTCCGGACAATCCGGACAATCACGCACGAGACCGGGGACGGCGGGCGGTTCGCTGGCCGCTTTGCCCTTGACGACGGGAGGTGCCGCCACAGCGACCATGGCGCAGGACAGCAACAACAGCACTACCAAAGAGGGGGCGAGTTTCACGTCAACGGGTCTCCGTACGACTGTCGAGATCAAGCGCCACCCTAAAGCCCAGAAAATCCGCGCGGAAATTTGCATCCTGCGCCTCCCGATACGCGCTTCGCGCAAGCTCAGGCGGGCTCACCCAACTACCCCCACGAACGACGTGCTGGCCGCATCCACCGGACCACACCCAGGCACGCCCATCCCGTGGGCGTCCGACGTAGCTGTTCGTAAAACAATCCTCGACCCACTCGGACACATTACCAATCATGTCGGCAAGACCAAAGGCATTGGCACGAAACTGCCCCACCGGCGCCAGCGCCGCAAAACCATCACGACATTGCACGGGCTTCCAACCCAGGTTGACCGAGGCCGTCGCCGACAGATCGTAGAGATTGGCGCTGTCACAGCCATCGGCTGGATCATCGCCCCACGGGTACAGCGTGCTGCTGCCGGCGCGCGCCGCATATTCCCACTCGGACTCCGACGGCAAGCGATAAGGCTTGCCGGTCTTGTGGGCAAGCCACGCCACGTAAGCCTTGGCATCGGCCCAACTGACGCACGAGACAGGATGATCATCGCGTACCGGATGCGACGCACCGGGATGTTCCGGCCCGCGATCGCGATCGCTGTTGAAACGACCCAGCGTGTCGTCCCACGCGATGCAAGGCCCCGCACCATCATAGGTGCTGTCGGCCAGGAACTTCAGGTACTCCTTGCGCGTGACCTCAACGCGACCGAGGGCAAACGCCTTGCCGATGCGCACGGTACTCACCTGCGACTCGGCACGCATCAGCGGATCGCGAGCATCGGCCAGTGCCGTGCCCATCGCGAAACTGCCGGCAGGCACGCGCACCATCTCGGGACAGTCTGCGCAGTCGCGAAACTGCCCGGCTGGCTCGGCGGCAACCGCAGTCACCTGCCAAAGCGCCATCAAGAGACCGACGATCACGCTACAACGACGAATCATGCTCACGATGGGCTCCTCAGCCGCGCACGCGAACGGGGATGAAGATCGTGGTGCCTTGGCGACTGACCAACAGCGCGACCGAACGCCCGGACTTGCCGACCTGGCTCGCCAGCTCCTCCACCGTGGCGATTCGCTCGCCATTGACGCCGATGATCACATCACCAGGCCTTACCCCGGCCTCTAACGCGGGCCCACGGGCATCCTCGACCAGCAAACCGCCTTTCAACCCAGCGGCCCGCTGCTCACCGGGTGAGAGCGGACGCAAGGCTAGGCCGAGCTTGCTGTCCCGCTTGCCGCCCCCCTCGTCCGCAGCGACGACGCGACCCTCCTTCAGCTCGACGATATCGACCGTCAAGCGCCGACTGGCCCGATCACGCCACACCTCAAGCACCACGCGCCCGCCGGGCTTGACGCGGGACACATAGGCGGACAGCTGCCCGGAGCGCTCGATGACCTGACTATCGACGGCCAGGATGATATCGCCCGAACGCACGCCGGCCGCCGCGGCAGGGCCGCCCGCCTCCACTTGACTGACGATCGCACCTCGCGGCCGATCAAGCCCAAAGGAATCCGCAAGTTGCTGACCCACATCCTGCACCAGCACACCGATCTTGCCGCGCTCGATACGACCGTTCTTGACGAGCTGCTCCTTGACGTCGATCGCCATGTCGATCGGTATCGCGAACGAGATCCCCATGAACCCACCCGTGCGACTGTAGATCTGGGAGTTGATGCCCACCACTTCGCCCGCCATGTTGAACAGCGGCCCACCGGAGTTGCCCGGATTGACGGCCGCATCCGTCTGTATGAACGGCGTGTACTGACCATCCATGGAGCGCGCGGTGGCGCTGACGATGCCAGCGGTCACGCTATTATCGAAACCAAACGGCGAACCAATCGCCACGACCCACTCACCGGGCCGCAAGCGGGACGCATCACCGATACGTACCGTCGGGAGATTCTTGCCGTCGATCTTGATCACCGCCACATCGGTACGCTTGTCGACACCAATCACCTTAGCCGTGAACTCGCGCCGATCGGTGAGTCGGACATTGACTTCACTGGCTTCAGCGACCACGTGCGCATTGGTCAGGATGTAGCCATCGGAGGCCACGATGAACCCCGAGCCCTCACCGCGCTGTGGCGCTTGCGGCTCACGGTTTTGCGGCGCCCCGAAGCGGCGCAAAAAATCGTGCAGCGGATCATCCTCGCCGAGTTCATCGGCGGACTCCCGATGAAGTTTTTCCACCACAGTGATGTTGACCACGGCCGGCCCATACTGCGCCACAAGCTCGGTAAAGTCCGGCAAGCCGTGGGACGCCGCAGCCGAACTGCCCGGGCTCGGCCCCAGGCTGGCCGCCGGTGGCGATCCAACGGCAGGCGCTGCCGGTACCGCGGAGTGCCGTCCACAACCGGACAGCACCAACGCCAGCACCCCCGCGAGAGCGGCCGATGCCGTCCATGAACGCCACCCACCCGAACGACAAATGCTCATGCCCACCTCGGCTCCTGCTTTTCCGGTCTGACTATGTTGAGACATGACGTCACGCATTCAAGTTCACGCGCCCACCACGGCGCGTGACGACAGCGTCCCCGAGCACGGCTAAACTCGGGGCCGCCATGATACAACCCGCGCGGTACCTGCTCGTAGCAATTCTCCTGGTGGGTTCATACCCCACGTGTGCGACGACGGCACCCCTGCCGACACGCATCGCGCAGGCACTGCACGCCCAAGGCATCTCTGAGGCGGCCGCCAGCATCGTCGTCAAAGACGTCCTTTCCGGCGAGGTCTACCTCGCTCTGCATGCGCAGGAGCCGCGTAGCCCTGCGTCCACGTTGAAGGTCCTGACCGGCCTCGCCGCGCTTGAGACCCTGGCCCCAGGCTACCACTGGCATACCCGCGCCTAC
>Ga0164296_1000993_pt1 | contig 31832 bp, 28 predicted proteins | sample GEODES057metaG_FD_113533 | JGI IMG/M metagenome (GOLD analysis project Ga0164296, IMG submission 113533) | Dystrophic lake water microbial communities from Trout Bog Lake, Wisconsin, USA - GEODES057 metaG | ecosystem: Environmental > Aquatic > Freshwater > Lake | place: USA: Trout Bog Lake...
AGAAACCCGCGGCGGGCTCGTCGGACCCGACGGGCGGCTACTTTGGTGGCTCCGCCACTATCGTCAGTTCCGTCACGACCGTGAAGAACAACGTCACCACCACAGTGACCACCTATTCGGATGGCACCACTTCGAGCGTCACAACCACCGCCAACAGCAATGGCACGATCACGGTGACGACTGTCGCCGCCAACGGCAGCACCACCACCAACACCTATGCGAATCCGTCAGGAACGGTGGTGGGCGGTGCCAACGAGACGCGCAACCAGGTGAGCACTGGCGCGATCTCCTGGAACGAACTGCTGCACAACTGACGACACCTCCCGGCAGACCTCCGAAGTTCCGCCGGGAGTAGACTGGAACAGCCCCATTGGACGATGACCCGCGACACAGGACCACGATGACACGCATGCACGCACCCCGAAGGCGCCAGAACGGCTTCACGCTGATCGAGTTGGTGATCGTCATCACGGTGGTCGGCATCCTGATGGCGCTCGCCATTCCGAGTTACACACGCTACCTGGTCCGGGCGAGCCGGCAGTCCATGCAGGCGGACCTCGTACAGATGGCCAATGTGCAAGAGAAGATCTATCTGAACTCGAATGCCTACACCGGCAGCGTCACCAACCCTTACGATGGCACCTCCACCGGCGGACTGGGACGCACGGGAACCAGTGTCGACGGCATGTACACCTACACCGTCACACCCAACACCCCCAGTCAGTCGTATACGCTGACGGCCACCCCGGTGGTCGGCACTCGACAGGCCAAGGACGGCACGTTGACCCTGAGCTCCAACGGCGTTCGCACCTGGGGCACCGCCACCTGGTGACGGCCGACCCAGGCGCCATCCGAGGGGGGGGGGGCGCTCAATGCCCGTCCGCGAAACGCGGTTGCGAGCTGAGGGCACCTCCCGCCACAGCCGACCCGGAAGTCTCCGCCACACGCCCGTCCGAACTGTGACTCGGGTCGTCATGCGATGTGAACCACGGCATTAGACTGTTTTGTCGGCGCGATTCAGGTCGTGTGGCGTCCTTTGGACGGATGATTTCGAATCAGTGTGGAGCATCAGTCAGGTGGGTACGTCGGCACATTTCTCTGCAGTTGAGGTCGCCTCGGTCGCTGGACTGCGACGTGACCCCTCACTAAGCCGAGCACCCAAAGGCCCAGCGTCGATACGGCGCGGGCTCATGCCGCTCCGGGAGTTTCTGGCAAGCTGTCGTGATGAATGGCAGCAACTCGCCCGCGAACGTGATGCTCCGCCGGACTTGATGCCGGGGTGGTTCGAGGGATTGTGCTCCACCCGAGCACTCCATCCGGCATCGATATGGGTCGCCTGGGCGCGATGCGACGGTGCGTTGAGTATGGTGTGGCCATATCAGCAACGTCGACTGACACGTTTTGCCGTCGGCATGCGAGCCATCGAATCCCTACAGAATCTGGACTGCCTTCACGCGGGCGTTCTGAGTTCGCTTTCGGAACCCGAAACCGCCGAAGCGATTCTCGGCGCACTCTGCGATCACCGCGGTACTTGGGCGATGATCGAATTCACTCGTGTGGTCGGAGATTCCACACTGGCGCGTGCGTTCACAAGCGCCGCGGCGTCCCTTAATCTTGCAACCCAAACCACCGTCGCACGCGGCTCACCCTACCTGACCCTGAGCGCATCCTGGCAGGACTATCTGGCGAGTCGATCCGCCAACTTTCGCCAAAACGTCAAGCGACGCGAACGTCGAGCTGCCAGCGCAGGCGAATTCGTCATCACCCGATACACGACACCCGAAGAGGTGGATCGCTTCTTCGCCTACGTCGCCGAGATCGAGGTGCACACCTGGAAGCATCCCCTCGGCACCTCAATGGTCGCCCAACCGTGGGAACTCGAGTTCCTCCACCTGCAGGCACGGACCTTCGCACCCCGCGGACAATGGACGGGTCATGTGGCCTTTCTTGACGGTGCACCGATCGCTCACTACTGCTGCCTACAGCATCAGGGCATCGTGTATGGCGTCAAGCACAGCTTCGATCAGCGACATGAACGGCTGTCGGCCGGTAGCATCCTGAGCGCCACTCTGCTCGAACATGCGCATCGGGATCACCAGACCGAGGTCGATTTCCTGGGCAGCGACGAAGCCCACAAGATGATCTGGACGGACGCTGTTCGACCCCATGTCCGGCTACGCATTTATGGCCGCGGGATGAGCGCCCGCCTCTTGGCCTTCGCTGATCGCCTGCGGCCGGTACTCGGCGCCCATCGACGACGACTCAAGAAACTGGCGGCGTCCAGTCGCGCTCGGTTGCAACCGTCCCCGGCAAACCCCTCGTCGGACGAAGGACACTCCGCATTGTGAGCTCGATACTGAATCGTGTCGCGAAGGACCTTTATTTCTCACCGCGCTGGTCGCCGCTCGCCGTACGGTTGTACTCGTTCTTTCGTCCACCGGCCTACCGCTCACCGACGATGGAGTTCGATCGGGAACTCTGGAGCGGCATCTGCACCTTCCGATCCACCGACCAGCGCTGCATTGGCGAGAACAACGCGCACCCGCTGCTGCATGTCGGGCGAATGCCCACCGACAACCGCCCCTGTCAGTTCGATGGCTCGCGAGCCGGACGTCTGATCAACGCAACAGCGCTCAAGAACATCATGAACGTCTGGAACGACGCCATGCGGCTGTCGGTCTTGCAGCGACAGCACTTTCTGAAACACATGGACTGGCCGGAGGGGCGAATCACCCTGGCGCAGTCGTATGTCTTGTCGAAAGTATCCACCGCCCGCCCCGCTTTTCTCGCGAGACGAAACGCCGAACCGCTGGCCAGCGGCCAGCTCGATCCTGTGGAGGCCGCGTTCTTCTCGCTGGGTATCGGTCCGGCCGGCGTCGTGACGAAACTGATGGAGACCGGCGACCTCGCGGCCATCGACGATCGACCCCGCTCGGCTGCTGAGCTTTACGAACTCGCCGATCAGTCCGGGAGCCTGATCTCGAACAAGGGTATCGGCTGCGCCGGGAGCCGAAAGCTCATCGAAAGCTATCTGGCCTTCATGATCAACGGTACGCCGCTTGCGGCCGGCGATTCCCCCGCGGGCGAGCGGGTGTTTGGACTGATCGGTGACTTCGATGCCTTTTACCGCTATGTGAGTGCCACCTGTCGCCTTGAGCTCTTGCTGCGGGTCGGCAAGGTATTGGCCGGCGTGACGGCATTGCGCCTGAGCGCGTGCCAGGGTCTGTTGTCCGACGATGAGCGGCGATGGGCGACTGCGCACCTGAGCGCGTTTGAGCAAGGCCCCTTGAAGCCACCGTTCAGCACCGAGCGAGTCGATGGCTATCTCGCCATCTGCCGGAGGCTACTCGCCGATCTCTCGATCGACGCGGACCTCGACGCACTGATGGGCCTGTGCCGCCCCGCGATTCTGAGCGAACTCGCGCGGGCGACGTCGCACGACCTATCGAAGGACACACGCCGCGCCCTACGTCACGCAGTTCACGACGCGCTGGGACAAGGCGTCGCAGCGCTGATGCGCCAGTGCGCGATCGAGCATCGCACGCTCATCCACGCCTTGGGACGCCCTCCGGTCGCGCTGCCGTCGGAAGCCGTGTTCTTGCGACGTATCGGCTGGGCGCATGGACCGTCGTTGATCGACGCGCTGAGGCAGTGAGGCGCCGGCACTCGCTGGCCGGACGAAGTAGGCACCGGACAACTCAACCCATCCGATGAACAAATCATGAGTTCACGACCAGCAGCACATCCGCCCATCGTCATCCTGGGGGGTCACGGGAATTCGGCAGGGCCCTTGAGTGCCGGGCGCGCACTACGTGCGGCCAACGCCCCGGTGATCCTCGTCACCGAGGATCCGACCACGCTCGCGACACGGTCACGTTGCTTCAGCAAGGTCCATGTGCTTGAACACTGGTCCGGGGATGCACCGGCCCTCGTGGCGTATTTACGCGAGGTCACGATCGACTACGGACATCGACCCTTCGTGATTCCGACCTGTGACGCCGGCGCCTGGCTGCTCATGCAGCATCAGGCGCTCTTCGAAGGTGTCGCCGATCGACTCGCGCCCGAGGCTTCGTTGGGGCTTCTGGTCGCGAACAAGAGCGAGTTTGCGCGCCTTGCGGAAAGCCTGGGTCTTCCGGTGCCGCGAAGCTTCACTCCGGACGACGCATTGACGATCGCCGACATCGCCGCCCGTGCCGAGTTTCCGGTCATTCTGAAGCCCTCCATGCCAGGGCATTGGGAGCCGGCGAAGGTCAAGGGACTGAGAATCGGCACAAAGGCGGTCAGAGCCGATTCACCCGCCGAATTGATCGAGCTTGGACGCAACGTCGAGGCCGCGGGCTTTGCCTATCTGGTGCAGGAGTTCATCCCGGGACCCGATGAAGAACATTGGGATCTACAAGCGTTCATCAGCAAAGACGGCCACTACAGCGCCGCGTTCACCAGCCAGAAGCGCCGCGTGACGCCGATTCATACGGGGGCAGGGTGCTTTGTCGAAAGCAAGCGTGTTCCCGACCTTGCCAAGATCGGCATCGATGCCCTGCTGGCGCTCGGCTTTCGAGGGGTCGCCAACATCGACTTCAAGCGTCACGAACGCACTGGCCAGTTCCATATCATCGAGATCAATCCCCGACTCGCCCACTGGAGCATTTTCGCGGCCGACTGCGGCGTCAATCTGGCGCTACTCGCGTACCTCGAGGCCTGCGGAAGAGCGCTGCCGGTGGTTCAGCAACGCGGCAAGCGCTTCTACATCGACATGCTGAAAGACCTCAGCGCGTTCGTGCAGTATCGCCGCGAGGGGCTCTTGACGGCCTCCGAGTATCTGCGCAGCCTGCCGCGGCCGTGGTCGACGACCTATCAGTACTGGAGCCTCACGGATCCGCTGCCTTTCCTCGTATCCACGCTGAACGAGCTACGGGCGCGCCTTGCGCGCCGTCGGCATCGCTGACACCCCAACGCTTGTCGCGCGCCGAGGCAACAGCGACCCGCGCCTAGCGCTGCTCCCCCTTGGCCTTGAACTCCGAACCTTCCTTCCAGCGCGGCATACGATCGGTCTGCGCGACGTCGTAGCCCACGCGAAACAATAACTCGAGATCTTGCATCGCACCACACAGGTCCCAGTCGGCGCGCACGATGTCGGTGGGCTTGTGATAATCGAACGCCGTGTAGTGGTCGACGACCGAGCGCCCGTACTCTTGAGGCTTGCCGACGAAGTCCATGCCGCCGCCAAGGTACAACGAGGGCACCCCCACCTTCGCGAACTCGAAATGGTCGGCCCGAAAGAAGCCACCGTGTTCCGGCACCTGATCCGGAACGATCACACGCCCCTGACGCTTGGCCTCGACCGCCAGCACCTCCTCGAGATCGGAGTTACCAAAGCCGATCACCTCGACATCACGCGTACACCCATGGACGTTCATGCCATCGATGTTGATGTCCGCTGCGGTTCGCGCCAGCGGCACCAAAGGATGCGTGGCGTAGTACTGGGCACCCAGCAAGCCGCGCTCCTCGGCCGTGAGCGCAATGAACAACACGGTCCGCCGGGGTGGAACCGGCAGCGCCTTGTACGCACGGGCAAGTTCCAAAAGCGCGGCCACACCGGAGGCATTGTCGAGGGCGCCGTGGAAAATCTGATCGGTCTTCTGCCCGGGCATCGAAGGGTCCCAGCCGAAGTGATCCCAGTGCGCGGTGTAGACCACGACTTCGTTCTTGAGCTTGGGATCCGATCCCTCGATCCGACCGAGCACGTTGTGCGAGGGAATATTCCGCCAGGACTTGTCGACGGTTAGATCGATGCTCGCGCCTAGCGACTGGGCGGGAAAGTCGCGCCGCAGCGCGGCGGCCTTCAGCGCGTCGAAGTCCTTGCCGGCGAGTGCGAAGATCTCTCGGGCCTTGTCGGTGGTGATCCAGGCCGGCACCTTCGGAAAGCGTGGATTGTCCCCGCCATAATCGATATCGAAGTTCTCGTGGCTGTTGGAGTTGACCACCACCGACCACGGGTAGGCGGCCGTTGGCGTGTCGTGGACGATCAACACGGCGGCGGCCCCGCGTGCCGCAGCCGTCTCGTATTTGTAGGTCCAGCGACCGTAATAGGTCATCGCCTTGCCCTTGAACATCGTGTCGTCGAGACGCGACGGATCCTTGGGATCCGGGATCTGCGGGTCGTTGATCAGCACCACCAGCGTCTTGCCCTTCACGTCGAGACCCTTGAAGTCGTCCCAGCCGTATTCGGGCGCCACCACCCCGTACCCTGCAAACACCAACTCGGAATTCTTGATGTCGATCCGCGGGGCACGCTGATAGGACCAGGCGACGATGTCGTCGCGAAAATGCAGATCGACATATTTGCCATCACGGTGGACGCGGGCCGTGGGCGCGCTCACATGTCCGGACAATGGCACCGCCTGCAGGTAGCTACCGTTGGAACTTCCAGGTGCCAGGCCAAGCCTTTGGAACTCGGACACGAGGTACTGCTCGGTCACCTCGCCACCGTGCGTTCCGACCGAGCGTCCTTCGAAATCATCCGAGGCCAACACCGTGATGTGGTTCAAAAAGGACTGTGGCTCCATGGCCTTGAGTGCCTGTGCCACAGGCACCTCGCGACCCATAGGCTCCGCGCCATGGGCGGTACACCACCAGACGAATGGAACCGCGAGCGCACACAAGGAAAGCACTGCCGAGCGTTCGAACCGTGTGCGGCGTAACAGCGATGACATGGAAAGGTACTCCGTGAAGATAACGGCGGGCGGCATCACCCGATCCAGCGCGGCAGTATCGCACGCCGAGGTGCCCCGAGCGCCGACCAGCATCCACTGCCCGATCCCCTGCCCGGTCCTCTGCTAGAGTCTCTGGCGTTGGCGGCAGTGCTTGACCGGCCACGCCGATGGCGCGCCGATCGCCTCCTAAATCACCGAGCACCGGCCCGCGCGAGACCCCCGGGTCGAGATCCCCCGCGCGCGGCGGGGGAGTCATGACCCGAACCTACTCGGTCAGAGGAACTTGTACTTCAGATTCAGGTAAAAGTTCCGCAGCAACGGATCCGCCACCAACGCGTTATAGCCGGCCGCGAAATTGTTCTGGTACGCGTTCGTGAAGGGCGGGTTGCGATCAAAGAGATTCTTGACCCCAAACACCACGGTCAACTTGTCGCTCGGCTTGACGCTGAGGTAGCCGTCTAACAACGAATAGCTCGCGACATGCCGAATGTTGCCGTTGCCGTCCGGGAACTCGTCGATGTACGTCGAGTAAAAGCGATTGCTCAACCCGGCTCCCCACAGCTTGCTCACGCTGGTCCAGTCCACGCGCAGGTTATGCTGCCACCGGTAGGCCGGCGGACTCTGGTTGTACCACCCCACCAAATTGAGGACCGGTCCACCGTCATATTGCTGCGACAAAAACTGCGTGACCGCGGTTCCTTCCAGATCCTCGTGGAAGGTACCGAGTGCCGTGTGTTGGACGTATTGCACGCTGAGGTCGATGCCGCTCGTGCTGAGGCTACCAGTGTTCTGCGAGGTCAACTTGATATAGCCGCAGGTCGGCGCGGTGTACGGCGTACACGCCGCCGCCTCCTGGATCGATGGCGTGAGCGTCCCGCTCGAGTTGGTGACGATGTAGTTCGCGAACGCCGCCGGGTCTGCGTAGATCGTGGTGGCTGGGATCCCGCCGATCGTGTTCTTGATCAAGATTCGGAAGTAGTCGACCGTCACACCCAGGTCCTGAATCGGCGACAGCACGACGCCAAAATCAAAGTTCTGGGACTTTTCCGGCGTCAGATTTGCGTTACCGCCGAACACGCCAAGGCCCTGCGTATTGCACACCGACGGCGTCCACTCGGTATTGTAGCTGCCGGGCTGACAGAACGGATTTCCAGTACCCATCGTGCCACTGGTCGCTGCCGCCACGAAGTTCGGCGAGTAGAGACTGTAAAGCGTCGGCGCCCGAAAGCCGGTCGATGCGCTGCCACGGAACGCGAGCGAACTCAACGGCTGGTAACGAATGGAGACCTTCGGGTTGTTGGTCGAACCGAAATCGCTGTAACGATCCTGACGATCCGAGACATCGAGATCGAGATTCTTGGTGATCGGAACATCCAACTCAAAGTACGCCGCTTGGGAATTTCTGCTGCCCGATACGGCACTCGCTGTCAGACCCGTCGCGGCAGAAACGAGGTCGTTGTACGGCGTCGTCGCGTATTCGAAGCGCTCGCCACTGATGCTGGCGCCAAGCGCCACCACCGCCGGCTTGCCAGCACTGAAGGCGTCTCCCAGCTCATGGCTCGCATGCGCATCGAGGCTCCAGCGCTTTTCCTTGCCGTTCGCATACGTGCCGTTCACATAGGTGCTGTCGATATAGGCCTGTCCGGCAGGTGTCTGCGGACCGAACGGGTTGATCAAGTTGCTCAGTACGCCGTTTGGCGCAAATACCGGACCGTTGTAACCCGCGACCGGGTACTCGACCGGGTAACCGCCATCATTGAGATTCGCGTTCGTGTTCTGGCTGAAATTGGCGTAGGCGCTGTAGTCCCATCCACCATTGCTGCCCGAGAATGTCAGCAGGACCCGCTGCTCCACGTTGATGTTGCCGGCGTATCGATTGTTGTTCGGGTCCGTCCAAACCGCATAGATGGAACTCAAATCCGGCGGCGCGCCGCCGCATGCCGCAGGACCGCCGATACAGGTCAGCTGCGATGGCGAGGGGTAATAGGGGCTCGTCGGATCCATCGGGAAGAAATAGAACATCGGACCCGACCAGCCGGTCAGTTCGGAGCGCGTGTAGAAGTACTGCAACTGCAGCGTGTTATTGGCCGGCAGCGCTTTCGTGATCGAGATCAACCCGGATGCCTCGTGCGACTCCGGGAGCAGATCGGTCGCCGTTGAGTAACGGTACGCGCAGTTGCCGAAGTAGGTGGTCAGATACGGGTTACCGGCACAGGTGGGATAGCCGACCTGCCACAGGTTGAAATTGGCGTCATAAATCGACCCTGGCCAGCTGCCGGGATTGTTCGTGCTGGTATATCCGCCATCGGGAAAGAACCCCGGCGCCGAGAATCCGCGATCCGGGGCTCGAAGCTCGTTCTGACGGCTGTAGCTACCGGTGACCATGACGTTGTAGCCATCGGTCTTCACATCTCCGAGACCCAGCGTGAACTCGAGTTGCCCTGAGCTGCCGCCACCCGAGTGCTGCGGCTTGTCGAAGTTGGCGGAAAGCTCCGCACCCTGAAAGGATTTCTTCGTAATGAAGTTGATGACACCGGCCACGGCATCGGCGCCGTACAAGGCCGATGCCCCTTCCCGAAGGACCTCAACACTTTGAATCGCGGAGAACGGGATACCGCTCAAGTCCACCGCATTGCCGGTGAAGGCGTTGTTCGCGAGCCGCTGCCCGTCCAGCAGCACCAAGGTACGGCCGTTTCCGAGTCCACGAAGATCGGCATAGGTTCCGCCACCCGAGAAACTGCCGACGGCGGACGCGATGTTGACCGACGGGGCGTTGGCAGTCAGCAGGCTGAGCGCCTGCTCGACATTTTGGATGCCAAGATCCTTGAGTTCGCTCGCCTTCAGAATGGTCACGGCCTCTGCCGTTTCCGCTGCGGCTCTCTTGATCATCGTACCGGTGACGACGACCTCCTCGAGCGGCGGGGCTGTCACGGCAGGCTGCTGTTGCGCGACGCTATCGACGGCAAATGCGATCATCAGAACGGACGTGAGCGCCCCCGCGACCCTCATCGCCAAACCGCGAGCGTTGCGCCACTGCCTCTTGACGGGTGAAGCCTGAAACATGGGTCGTGCTCCGTTGTAAAGATAAAGTCATTGTTACCACCGGCGAAAATGCGCCACCGACTCTTTCGAGCGAGGGCATCGCCTGCAATGGGCGAGGTCGGCGATCGGAAGCTATGGTTTGTATCGAGACCCTCAAAATAAATACACCAAAAAATAATAATTTTTTAAAACCCTTGTCATTTTTTTGCCGGACGCCAAACGGCCAGTGACCCCCCGCATGGATCACTCGGCGGGGAGACAGACGCCTTGCGGACGGGCGGAACCCGGCATGCCCCGAGTCCGGCAGACCGTGCCTACGAGAGCGCCGTCACGGTGGTCTGATGGGTCAGGCGTCGCGGAGCGGTCTGCGGCCAACGGAAAACCCTTTGATAAGCCGCTTATTGCAACGCGAAGGGGACCGCATCTCGCAACGCATGCCCCCGCAACACGCTGGACCGCTCAGCCGAGGACCGATCGGGCAATCCCAATGTAGAGGGGAATACCCACCAAGATGTTGAGCGGGAAAGTCACGCCGAGTGACAGCCCGAAGTACAGCGACGGATTGGCCTCCGGTATCGCATAGCGCAGCACCGCCGGCACGGCGATGTAGGAGGCACTGGCCGCAAGCACCATCAGTAGCCCGCCATCGCCGGCACCGAGTCCGAGGCATCTCGCGAGCAGCAGCGCAAGCGCCGCATGCGACAGTGGCCCACAGATGGCGTAGGCGATCGCCCACGGCGATCGGTCACGCAACCCTGGCAGATTACGCGCCGCCATGAGCCCCATATCGAGTAGAAAAAACGACAACATTCCCTTGAAAAGATCCCCCGAGAACGGCTGCATCGCCGCCTTGCCGGCCTCACCGGTGACAAGCCCCACGACCATGGCACCCAGGAGAAGCAACTGCGCGCCGTCAGTGAATGACTCGTGCAGCACCTTGCCGACCGTCAGCGCGCGTACCGGAGCCGACGCGTTGCCTGTCGTGGCGCCCTCTCCCCCATGCAAGGCCGGCGACTGCGCCCGTCGCAAGCGGTTCGCAAGCAGCACGGCCATGATGATCGCCGGACTCTCCATCAACGCCATGGCTGCGGCCATATGCCCGCCGAACGCGATCTGATGAGATTCAAGGTACTGCGTGGCGGTGATGAAGGTGACCGCGCTCACGGAGCCGTAGGTTGCGGCGACCGCTACGGCGTCGTAACCACTCAAGACTCGCCGCAGCAGCAGGAATCCGGCGAGCGGCACGACCACCGCAAGCAGCACCGCGGCCGCTAGACTCGACACCACCACGTCGGTGACGCCGGAGTGGGCAAGCGCAAAGCCGCCCTTGAGCCCCAAGGCCATCAGCAAGTAGAGCGACAGAAAGCGCGAAATCGCCGGGGGAATCTCCAAGTTTGAACGGGCGAGTCCCGCGAATACCCCGAGCACGAAGAACATGATTGCTGGATCGAGCAGTGTGTGCATGCGTCCCTCCTGACAGTGGAGGGCATGTTACGGCGTCTCAATCTATAGATATAATAAAATTACCAATGACTATCCATATTAATAAATCTATGAACATGACCTTCCGTCAGCTGCGACTCTTTCTAGCGCTCGCCGATCATGGAAGCGTGACTCGGGCCGCCCGGGCGACACACGTCACTCAACCGACCGCCTCAGTACAGTTGCGCGAACTCAGCACCTCGGTCGGCGCGCCTCTCTATGAAGTGATCGCCAAACAAGTGCATCTCACCGACGTTGGACGCGATCTTGCACACACCGCGCGGACCATGATCAACGACTGGGCCACGTTCAAACAACGCGTCGACGGCCTGAAGGGGCTCACCCGTGGCCAACTGCGTGTCGCAATGGTCAGCACGGCCGAGTATTTCGTGCCGCGATTGCTGGGCACATTCTGCAACCTGCACCCACAGATCGAGATTTCGCTTGCGATACAGAACCGTGACGGTATCGTCGAACGGCTGAGAGAGAACATGGACGACCTGTACATCATGTCCATCCCACCGCGCGAACTTGAGGTCGAGCGTCGTGACTTTCTGGCAAACCCGCTGGTGATCATCGCACCGAGCGGACACCCGCTGGCGGATGGGCGGCGTCACACGCTGAAGAGCCTCGCCAACGAACGGTTCATTTTGCGTGAACGGGGCTCCGGCACTCGCATGGCGGCAGATGCTCATTTTAAAAAATGCGGCTTTCGCCCTAACGTACGCTTGGAACTCGGCAGCAATGAGGCCATCAAGCAGGCGGTCGCGGCGGGCATGGGCATCGCCGTCATGTCGATTCATGCACTCGGCACTTCAGGCACGACTGACGCGCTCGCGGCGCTCAGCATCCAGCACTTCCCTATCCACGCCAAGTGGTATCTCGTACACCCGCGAGGCAAACGGCTCTCACCAATCGCTAGCGTGTTCCAGGCCCATCTCCTCAATCGCTCGATCTCGCCGTCAGACGGACCGCTCCGCGATGACCTCGTGCTGGCAGCGGACCGGCATCTCTGACGGTAACAAAGTCCGCCCACGAAGGATCGCGCGACAACCCGGCGGACCGTCGAGGGCCACCACCGGCGAGCCGCCGGCACAGATCCTTCATCGGCATACCCGCATCGGCCTCCCGGAGGTACCCGATGATTTGCTCTTCGCTAAATCGCTGCTTCACGTCCAACCTCCGTTCTCCGAGGTCAGACTCTAGATCCTTTCGATACTCAAATCAGGGGGGACGTCGGGGTGACGTCGGGCCGTGGAGGGATCGAAACTACGCCCAATTGATTAAGAGAGGGCGGGCTCTAGACGGAAGCGCATAGAGACGAATTAAAAAGCATCGCAGTCTTGAGAACGCGATAGACCTATTCCGTTGACTACACAATTATTGTTGTTACACTAATTGTGTGTACAGCGTCCGTTTTAGCCTTCCGGTTGTTATCACGCTCCATGCGGAAAAACGCATGTTGGAGCGCAGCATCTCGCGAGAGACGCTGATTGACATTATTGACACCGGCACAACCAAGTACAGAGATGAGACGCATCTTTGGGTTTATAAGCACTATCAGAATCGATCCGATAATCTGATTTGCGCGGTCCTCGTGCTAGAACATTCGGTCGTAGTTAAAACAGTGATGCATCACTTTACTGTTTCGGAGTGAGCAATATGAATACTACATACTTCGAAGATGACGACACGCTGGTGATCCGTTTGTCGGACAAGCCCATCACTAAAGAAGTGTCACAGGATTGGAATACACATATTAGTTACGCCGCGGATGGAACGACGGTTGAGGTCGTGATTCTCGAGGCCAAAGCGCACGGCATGCTACCAGCTGCGATGATCCATGCCGCCTAAAGCGAAGGAGTCTAATAAACGTCCGGTTGGGCGCCCAACATCAGCCGCCACCAAAGTGTCGACCACCATTCGACTATCACCGGATGTCATCAAAGCATTTAGAGCCTCAGGTGAGGGATGGCAAACTCGAATTGATTTAGCGCTAAAGGACTGGCTTACGCGTAACAACCCGGCCTAAAACGGCGCCGAGCCTACGCAACCGCGGTGAGCGCAGCCAAGCCGGTAATAAATAAAGGGATAGATTCCCCGTCACGCTCTGCACCCAGTGGATGTTCGGCAACGTATGAATGCGGCCACTGTCTTGGATAGAGCGGCGAGACGCACAAGAGAGCAGTTTGCTGAATGGCTTAGTAAAATTGGTGGGCCGTGTAGGGATCGAACCTACGACCCATTGATTAAGAGAGCAATGGACTCTCAACGATGCTTTTATTTCAATGCATTAGCGACACGATTGCGCGATGTGTAGCAAAGTGTGTAAGCGCTAAGCCGTTTCAGCAACCAACCGCACGCCAAGTGCCGCACAAACCCGGCTAACCGTGTCGAATCGCGGTTGCGCACCGGGACGCAAGGCTTTGTACAGCGCTTCTCGCGCGAGCCCTGTTGACGCTGCGATCTCGCTCATACCACGGGCCCGCGCGATATCACCAAGCGCAGCAGCCAAAAGCGAGCCATCATTCTCCGCTAGCACCTGCGTTAGATAGTCAGCAATTGCCTCATCGGAATCTAGATATTCCGCTGCGTCGAACTCTGGCAGATCGGTCGCTGTAACTGTTTTGCGCTTCATGACATCACTCCCAAGCAATTCTTTGAGCCCGTTGGCGTGCCGTCGGAATATCTCTCGCTTGTGATGATTTAGCGCCTCCGCCGAGCATCACGACGAGTTGACCGTCACGCATGACGAAGTACATGCGTCAACCCGCACCAAAATGTTCGCGCATCTCGGAGACACCATGACCGGCCGGCTTAACAATACCCAAATTTCCCAATGCAGCTTTTCGAAGCCGCACCACCAGCCTTCGCTGCACGGTCTTATCGGCCAAGCCCCTTAGCCATGCATCGAATTCCGGCAATGTTCGGACGGAATACATGGCAATAATTGTAATCGTTCGATTACATTATTGGCAACAGACGAGCCGACGCAAACAGCGTTAAACAACGCTGGCTTGTGACCTGCCTGAAGTGTTTAGTGGATGAGGAAATTGGTGGGCCGTGTAGGGATCGAACCTACGACCAATTGATTAAGAGAGCAATGGACTCTCAAAGATGTTTTTATTTCAATGCATTAGCGACACGATTGCGCGGTGTGCAGCAAAGTGTGCAAGCGGCGACGCCGCGTTAGAGGCAAGCTCCACTTTCTCCTGAATTGATGTTGCTTTCGTTGACAACAATCAACGAATGTTGCTAACCTAAGCAACATGAAAGCTGACTTGTTATTACGGGAACGAGTCATCCTGACAGCCTCTAGCTTTGTTGAAATGGTTGTATGGAAGCTTTCCGCCTCGGTGCCTGGAAGCTCGCATCAATTCAAGTATCGCCTTGCCTACGTCGTTGAGAATTCGTGCGTTATTCGCTTCGATAACGAAGTAGGCAAGGGGGATCACAAGCACATTGGTGAGCAAGAGGTCCCCTACCAATTCATTGATTTAGAAACGTTACGGGCCGACTTCTTCATGGAGATCCGCGCAAGGAGAATGAACACATGACTACCGTCACGATTGGCGTCAGTTCATTGGAAGACGCTGAACAGCGCTTGGCTGATGCTTTCAACGGGAAAGCAAGCGGAGCTAGGATTTCCTTCGCATCCGAGGAACTTCTTTGGAAAGTTCTCACGGCCAAGCGATGGTCTCTGCTCCGAGCCATGACAGGCCAGGGCACACTCGGTATCCGGGAGATCGCGCGGAGACTTGGGCGAGATGCTCGTGCCGTCCATAGCGACGTGCACTTGCTGCTCAAGGCAGGAATTCTGAACCGCGCTGAGGGGCGCGGCGTAGTATTTCCGTACGACGAAATCCATGTAGATTTCGTTCTGAAGGCAGCATAAAACAAGCGGGAAATTGGTGGGCCGTGTAGGGATCGAACCTACGACCAATTGATTAAGAGTCAACTGCTCTACCAGCTGAGCTAACGGCCCACACGAAACTTCAATACTAAATCAAACCCGCGCTGGTGCACAGCCCAGACGCGCCCCCAACCTCTTGTAGGGTGGGGTGGACGATGGGACTCGAACCCACGACGGCCGGAATCACAATCCGGGGCTCTACCAGCTGAGCTACGTCCACCACCGTCTACCAACTCTATACTCAGTCCGCATCATCGCGCCGCTGCCGGTCACTCCAATGGCGCGCCCGGCAGGACTCGAACCTGCAACCGCCGGCTTAGAAGGCCGGTGCTCTATCCGGTTGAGCTACGGGCGCTCAACACGCCGACTCGACCCGAGGCGCCCGCCTGCAGGACAAGCGAACCCATCATCAACCTGCGAACGGTGGTCGGGGCGGAGGGATTCGAACCCCCGACCCTCTGCTCCCAAAGCAGATGCGCTACCAGACTGCGCTACGCCCCGCCTAGTTCCGCATCGCAAGGGTCGCCAATCTTACGGGTCGCCCGAAAGCGCGTCAAACCGCATCTTATGCCAGCGGCCCTGACTCGGGCATAATCGGCGGCCCGCAAACGCGGGAACGCACCATTATCGGGGGACTCACCACGTGACCGCACAACTGCTCGACGGCAAACTGATCGCCAAAAGCCTCAAACAAGATATCCGCAAAGCCACCGACAGCTTGGCCGCCCGCGGTCACCGTCGCCCGGGTTTGGCGGTCGTGATCGTCGGCGACGACCCCGCCTCGACCATCTACGTACGCAACAAGCGCCTGTCCTGCGAGGAAGCCGGGCTCGTGTCCGTGGCCCATGATCTGCCCGCGAGCACCAGCGAAGCCGCGCTGTTGTCGCTCATCGACGCGCTGAACCACGATCCGACGATCGACGGCATCCTGGTGCAGTCGCCGCTACCGAAGCACATCGATCCCCATGCCGTGATCGAACGCATCCACCCGGACAAGGACGTGGACGGGTTTCATCCGTACAACGTCGGGCGACTCGCGCTCAGGAAGCCACTGCTGCGCTCCTGCACGCCGTACGGCGTGATGATCATGCTGGAGCGCTCGAACATCAGCGTTCGTGGCAAGGACGCGGTGGTCATTGGCCAATCCAACATTGTCGGCCGGCCGATGGCGCTGGAACTGCTGATGGCCGGCGCGACCATCACCGTCTGTCACAGTGCGACACGGGATCTCGAAGCCGAAGTCCGTCGGGCCGAGGTTCTCGTGGTGGGCACCGGCAAGCCCAATATGATTCCCGGCAGCTGGATTCGGGAAGGTGCCGTCGTCGTGGATGTCGGCATCAATCGGCTGAGTGACGGGAAAATCGTCGGCGACGTCGAATTCGCACCGGCCGCCGAGCGGGCCTCGTGGATCACGCCGGTACCGGGCGGTGTCGGTCCGATGACGATCGCCACCCTGATGAAGAGCACGCTGGAGAGCGCGCTGCGCCATCAGAACCTGACGGCCTAGCCGTCAGCGATAACGCCAGAGCGTACCGGCCGGACCATCCTCGAGGAGCACGCCGCGCTCGAGGAGTTGGTCGCGGATCTGATCGGAGGCTGCAAAGTCGCGCGCCTTGCGGGCGGCCGTGCGCCTCGCGATCAGGTCTTCGATCTCCTGTGCGGAGGGTCGCGCCTTCGCCTCAGCATCGCTCTCATCGAGGCCACGGACCCGCGTCTTGAGCCACACCTCGGGATCCTGGGCCAGAATGCCGAGCACCTCCCCCAAGCCGCGCAGTTCGGCCGCGAGTCGCGACACCGACCCGGTATCGCCCGCAGCCTTGGCAATGTTCAAATCGCGCGCGAGCGCTTGCAACACCGCCAACGCTTCCGGCGTGTTGAAATCGTCATCCATCGCGGCCTTGAAGCGCTGGATCGCCTCACTTTCAATGAACCCGCCCGCCGCGACGGTGCCGCGCAAGGCGACGTACAGCCGCTCCAGCGAGGCATCGGCCTGACGCAGATTGTCGTCCGAATAGTTGATCGGCCCGCGATAGTGACTGCCGAGCACGAACATCCGCAGTACTTCCGGCCGCAAGCGCGCAAGCACCTCCCGGACCGTGAAGAAATTACCGAGAGACTTGGACATCTTCTCGGCATCCACATTCACAAAACCATTGTGCATCCACAGGTTGACGAAGCTGCTGTCACACGCGGCACAGGTCTGCGCGATCTCGTTTTCATGATGCGGGAACTTGAGATCCATGCCACCGCCATGGATATCGAAGTGTGCGCCGAGCAGCGCCACCGACATCACGGAGCATTCGATATGCCACCCCGGTCGACCGCGACCCCACGGCGATTCCCAGGCGGGCTCGCCCGGTTTTGCAGCCTTCCAGAGCACGAAGTCCAGCGGATCGCGCTTACCGGCATCGATCTCCACGCGTGCGCCCGCGCGCAAATCCGCGAGCTTCTTGCCGGATAGCCGCCCGTAACCGGCGAACTTTCCGACCGCATACAGGACATCGCCATCGGCGGCATAGGCGAAACCCTTGTCCACCAAGGTTTGGATCATCTCGATCATGCCAGGCACATAGGCGGTCGCCCGCGGTTCATGCTCCGGCGACTCGACGCCGAGCGACACACAATCCTCGTGCATGGCATCGATGAAGCGACCGGTCAGCGATTCGATCGGCTCACCGTTCTCCGCCGCGCGCGCGATGATCTTGTCGTCGATATCGGTGATATTGCGTACGTGCGTGACGCGATAACCGCGGTGTCGCAGATAACGGCGGACGACGTCGAACGCCACCAGGCTGCGGGCATGTCCGATGTGACAGAAATCGTAAACGGTCATCCCGCACACGTACATGCGCACATGGCCCGGTTCGAGCTCGCGCAGCGGCTCCTTGCGGCCGGTCATCGAATTGAAGATCTCGATCATGCGTTACTCGTGTGATGGTTCGAAGGGCGCGCCGGCGCGCCTGAGGTCAATTCGTCAGCCGTTTCGCCGCCTCGAGACGAGCGCGAAGCTCCTCGACGGGGATCAATGCGAGCAACAGCGCAAGTTCGGGGCCATCCAGGCGGTGGGTGAGCGCAGCGCGCAACGGCTTGAAAAGCTTCGCACCCGCCATGCCTGTTCGGGCCTTGATGCCCGCCACCAAGGCGCGATAATCAACCGTCGCACTGCTCTCAAGCTCCGCGAGTACCGCCTCGAAGAACCCCGCTCCGGCCGCCACAAGCTCCGCCCGAATCGCGCCCTCCGCACACGGCAACACGCCGAAGACGATCGGGGCCCAGAGCGCCGCATCGGCCGGTAACACCAGATTCGCCCGTACGGCCGCGATGAACTGCGCCTCGCGAGTCGGTGGCACTTTGCCACGGACCCATTCCTCGAGCACTGTCCCATCGACGCGATGGACGGCTTCCTTCTGCCAATGCACGAGTTGCGCGCGATCGAAGCGCGCGGGTGCCCGACCCAACGCCTCCAGCGAAAACCCGTCGATCAGCGCCGCGGCATCCAACCAACCCTCGCGAGCCACATTGTGACCCAGGCGCACCAGCAGGTTGAGCACGGCACTCGGTAGAAAACCCTCCTCCGCGAGAGCCCGCAGACTCGCACTGCCCTCGCGCTTCGAGAGTGGCGCGCCGGTCTCACCAACCAGCAACGGCAGGTGGCCGTACTGGGTCGGCGTGACGCCGAGCGCCCGCATGATGGCATGCTGACGTGGCGTGTTGGCGACGTGATCCTCACCACGCAGCACGTGAGTCACCCCCATCGCGGCGTCATCGACGGCGTTCGAAAACAAAAACGATGCGGTGCCATCACCACGACGAATGACGAAGTCGCCAAGATCATCCGCCAAAAACCGCTGCGGTCCACGAACCAAATCGTCATAGGCAATCGTTTCGCCGCGCGGCATGCGAAACCGCAGACTGGCGATCCGCCCCTGCGCTTCAGCCCGCGCTCGGTCCTCCGCCGTAAAACCCCCACAGGGCCCCGTGTAGCGTGGCGGTCGACCGGCAGCGAGCTCGGTGCGCCTCGCCACTTCAAGTTCGAGCGTGGTGCAATAACACGGGTAGGCCGACCCGGATGCCTCGAGCTGTTGAAGGGCCGAGGCGTGACTCGCCGCGCGCGCCGACTGCCGGTAAGGCCCCGCGCTGTCCTCGCGGTCGGGCCCAGCATCCCAATCGAGACCCAGCCACGCAAGATCGCGCATCACGGCGGCGACCGCGGGCTCGGTGGATCGCTCCCGGTCGGTGTCCTCGATCCGCAGCAGGAACCGCCCCTGGTTCTGGCGTGCGTACAGCCAATTGAACAGTGCCGTTCGGACATTGCCAAGGTGCAGGGCGCCCGACGGGCTTGGCGCAAAGCGCGTTACAACGTTCGCTGTCATCGCGCCAGTATAATCCGGACGCCCGCCTCTCCGTCGAAGAACACAGGTGTGCCGCTCGCCTGCCGCCCGGCCCGACCCACGCGCTTCCGCCGAGCATCCGCGGGTCGCGCGCGTATAATGTCGTCATCGACCTTCAAGACGGAGATTCCATGCTTACCGCCGTCCGCCGCCTCCGGGCGCACATGCCGACCCGTCGGGCACCCGCCGCCCTGGCGCGCGCGGCAGCAATTGCCGTGTTTGGCCTTTTGTTCCTGCAAGAGGGGGTCGCGGCAGACAGTGGCGGCACCCTGACCCGGGTGCGCGTGGAAACCAACCTCGGCAACTTCACCATCGTGGTCGATTCGGGGCGCTCACCACTCACGGCCGCCAATTTTCTGAGCTACGTCCGCTCAAACTACTACTCGGGCACGATCTTTCACCGAGTGATCAGTGGCTTTGTGGTGCAGGGCGGCGGCTTCGATACCCGTGGCGTCGCGAAAACCACACAGGCGAACATCGCCAACGAGTCGGGCAACGGCTTGGCCAACAAGCGTTCGATGGTGGGCCTCGCCCGCTCCGATGCGCCTCACTCGGGCAACGCACAGTTCTACGTGAACGTCACCGACAACGATGAACTCGATCCTACCCCGTTGCGATGGGGCTACGCGGTCTTCGGGCGCGTGGTCGAAGGCATGGAGGTCATCGACAAGATCTCCCGTACCCCGACCGGCTCGGTGGGCAGCTTTGGCAAGGACGCCCCACTCCAACAGGTCGTGATCACTCGCGCACTGATCGTCGACGGCAACGGCACGCCGATCCCTCAGGAAACGCCACCGGCACCGGCCGTGGACAGCCCGGCACCCGCCAAACCCTGAACCCATGACGACACTCGTCGTCTCGGACCTGCACCTGGATGCCGAACGGCCCGAGATCACCGATCAGTTTCGTCGCTTTTTGGCCGAGGAAGCCTGCGCGGCCGACGCGCTCTATATTCTCGGCGATCTGTTTGAGTCATCGATCGGCGACGATGACCCGGAACCCCATCAGGCATTGGTGAAGACCGCGCTCCGCGAGCTTACCGAACGTGGGGTGGCGCTCTACGTGATGCACGGCAACCGCGACTTTCTCTTCGGACCGCGCTTTTGCCAGGACACCGGGGCACAACTGATCGACGATCCCACAATCGTCGAGCGTCATGGCCGACGAGTGCTCATGACGCACGGTGACGCCTTGTGCGTCGACGACCGGCCCTATCAAGCCCTACGCGCATTGGTCCGCGACCCGGCCTTCCAGCGCCGCTTCAGCAAGCTCAGCATCCGAACCCGTCAGGCACTCGCCGCGAGCGCCCGCGCCGGAAGCCAGGCGCATACCGGCCGACAGGCGTCCATGCTGATGGATGTCAACCTGGAGGCGGTGGCCGACCTGCTAAGACGCGCCGGCACCGACACGCTGCTCCACGGCCATACGCATCGACCGGGCGTTCAGTACCTCACCGTCGACGGTATTGCCCGGACGCGTATCGTGACCGGCGACTGGTATACCCAAGGCAGTGTGTTGCGCTGGGACGATACCGGCTTCCATCTGGAGGAACGCCGCCGACGCTAAGCCGTCACTCACCCGCGGCTGCTACCGGTGGGCCCGAGTGAAAGCGCAACTCACAGTCGACACGCGTCGCAAGCTCGGCTTCCGCCGCCACCAGCACCGCGGCGCGCGCCCGCCAATCGAGGCCGTGTTGCTCGGCGAAACGTCGTGCCAGCCGCTCATACAGGCTACGGTGACGCGCTTCGGCGGCCGACAAGCCCGTGTAGAACGCCGCCACTGCCTCCGGCAGCCTTGGGATCAGCCCTTCGAAACGTTCTGCGGAACGCGCTTCGATCAGCGCCCCGACCAACAAGAGATCCAAGCGTCGTTCGGGCTCACGGTTGGACAAGAGTCGCCGGAGTTCGCCCGCATAACGCCCCGGTGACAGCCGCGTGTACGGCAGCCCGAGCTTGGCCAGCAAGGCAACCACTTGTTCGTAGTGCCGCAACTCCTCACGCGCGAGACGCGCCAAGGAGAGGCCAAGCTCAGTGTCGTCGGCGTAGCTGAACATGAGGCCCAGTGCCGTTGACGCCGCCTTCTTCTCGCAATTCGCATGGTCGACGAGCAGCACCGGCAGATCCCGAACCGCCGCCTCGTACCACGCCGCCGGAGTTGCCGCCGCCAAGCGAATCGCCTCATCGCCCGCAGCCGCGCTCATACCACGATCCCCGCAGGTTCGCCGAGCGCAGCCAGCAGTGCCTCCGCGGAGTCGAAGCGATCGGCGGGCGCCTTCGCCAGTAGCCGGTCGATCAGCCCCTGAAACCGTGCCAGCGATGCCGGCAACGTTGGTACCGGCTGGTGGCTGTGCTGGTAGATCACACCCATGGGTGACGCGGCGACAAAGGGCTTCTGCCCGGTCAGCATCTCGTGGAAGATGATGCCCAGACTGTACAGGTCGCTACGAACATCGCACGCCCGACCGTGGCCCTGCTCCGGACTCATGTAGTGCGGCGTACCGAAAATATGTCCATTGCCGGTGATCTCGCTCTCCAGCGACAGTTGCTTCGCCAAGCCGAAATCGATGAGCACGACCGAACCGTCCTCCCGCAACATCACGTTGGCCGGCTTGAGGTCTCGATGCAGGATGCCGAGTTGATGGATGGCGGCGAGGGCCTCCGCCATCTGTCGGAAAAAATGCCACGCCGCGTGAACATCGATGCCCTTTCGCATCCGCCGCCTGAGATCCCCGTAGGGGAAGAACTCCATCACGAGATAAAGCCCCTGATCGGCGATACCCAAGTCCAGGATCTCGACGACCCGCGGATCGCTGAGCCGCCGAACGATCGCGTACTCCTGCAGAAAGCGCTCGATCGTCTCGGACGGCTGATCGGCGTCGGAAGGCAGCACCTTGACCACCACAAGACGGGCATCGCGCTCGCTTTCGGCAAGATACACCGAGCCTTCACGACCATTCGCGAGCACCGCTAGGCGGCGAAAATCACGCATCCGCACCGACCCGAACTGATAGACCTCGCGGCCCTCGACGCTCGCCCGAAAGACCGCAAGCGCCTCCCGTTGCCGGGTCGCCGCCGCCTCCAGTGCATCCGACAAATCGAGAAACGACGCCTCGGGCCCAAGAATCGCCTGCCAACGGGCTGTGGACGCGGGACACGCCGCTTCGCGTGCCAGCAGGATCACGGGTGGAATGGCGGCGCCGAGGGAAAGCGTCGACCACCACTCGCTGGCCGCAATACCGGTCGCGCCGAGCGGCCGCTCGTCGACCAGCAACACATCGAATCCCGCAGCGCTGAAGCCGGGCCACCACGCCGCCATTCGCGCCGGATGGTATTCGACCACGGAGAGCCCTCGAATACGCTGCAGCAAGGCACGCCAGCGCTCGGACTCATCACCCTCATGGATCCACATTAACCGCACACACGACTCCACGACTGATCGTGATACGCCCGCCTACGGGCGGTGGCACACCGCGGCTGGCTCCCGCGCGAAGACTCAGACGACGCGCACTGCGCACTTTTTCGACGGCACACCGTCGACGGCGAGACTGTCGGCCGCCCGACGCCGCGCCTTCGCCGCATCGGAGCGCTCACGCTCGAGTGCCCCGAGATACGCCGGCGTGACATCGCCGGTGATGTACTCACCGGAAAAACACGACGTATCAAAACTCGTGACGGCGGCCTTGTCGTGCCGCACGGCACTCACCAGATCCTCGAGATCCTGATAGACGAGCCAGTCGGCGCCGATCAAGGCGGCCACCTCGGACTCGGTGCGACCCGACGCCACCAGTTCGGAGACCGCCGCCATATCGATGCCATAGACATTCGGGAACCGAACGGGGGGCGCAGCGGAAGCGAAATACACTTTCCGCGCACCCGCCTCACGCGCAAGCTCGATGATCTGCGCGGACGTGGTGCCACGGACGATCGAGTCATCGACCAGCAGCACGTTACGGTCGCGAAACTCCAAGGGGATCGCATTCAACTTCGAGCGCACCGATTTCTGACGTTCCTCCTGCCCCGGCATGATGAAGGTACGTCCGATGTAGCGGTTCTTCACGAACCCTTCGCGGTACTCGACGCCGAGCGCGCGGGCCAGTTGCATGGCGCTGGTACGACTGGTGTCCGGAATTGGAATGACCGCATCAATGTCGTGTTGCGGCATCAGTCGACGGATCTTCTCGGCGAGCTTCTCGCCCATGCGCATGCGCGCCTTGTGCACCGAGATGTTGTCGATGATCGAATCCGGCCGGGCAAAATAGACATACTCGAAGACGCACGGGGTATGCGGCGCCTCGGGGGCCACACGCGCGCTGTGCATCGTCCCGCCGAGGTCGATGTAGACCGCCTCACCCGGCTCGACATCACGCACCAGATCGAAACCGACCAGATCCAACGACACCGACTCGGAGGCCAGCATCCATTCGGTGCCGCGCGCCGACGTCCGCCGACCCAACACCAGCGGGCGGATCCCATTCGGGTCACGAAAGCCAACGATGCCATGACCGATCAGCAGCGCCACCACGGCATAACCACCGCGGATACGCTGATAGACGTGCGTCAAGGCGGCAAAGATGTCCTCAGGTGACAAATCGACGGCGCCCCGCCGTTGCAATTCACTGGCGAGGATATTGAGCAACGCCTCGGAATCCGAGCTGGTATTGAGGTGGCGCCGCTCATCACGCCACAAGGCTTCGACAATCTCGGCCGTGTTGGTCAGATTGCCGTTGTGCGCGATACCGATCCCGTAGGGGGCGTTGACGTAAAAAGGCTGGGCCTCGGCCGCCGCATCACAGCCGGCCGTCGGATAACGGACGTGCCCAATACCGATATGGCCTCTGAGCTGGAGCATGTGCCGCTGATGGAACACGTCCTTGACGAGACCCGAGTCCTTGCGCAGGAACATCTCCTCGCCATCGCAAGTCATGATGCCCGCTGCATCCTGGCCGCGATGCTGCAGTACTGTCAGGGCATCGTAGATGCGCTGGTTGACGGGCGACTGCCCAACGATACCGACGATACCGCACATGGGTGATTATCCTCGACGCACGGTGGGCGACACGCCGGCAGGCTCAAACCCGAGACCCACGCTGTAGCGGTGCTCGCCCGCCACCTTCTCGATCCAGTGAGCGATGTCGACCGCATAGGGCGCGAGCTTGGACTGCGTCCACCACGGCTCGTCCTGCAACTCGAGTCGCGACCCGAGCATCGCAGCGAAGCCGACGATGATCGCGCCGCGCGTCACGCCGAAGAGAAAGCCGAGCAACCGGTCGACCACCGACAAACCCAGGGCTCGACGCGTGAAGTGCGAAAGAATTGCCCCCACCAAGGCACCGAGCAGCATGACGCCGAGAAAGGCCAGCCCACGGGCGACCCAAGCCTTCTGAGCGTCGGTATGCAATATCCCACCGAGATAGGGATGCAAAAAGGCCGAGAAGCGCCACGCAAACCAGATCGCGACCACCCAGGTGATCAGCGCCACCACTTCGCGAACGAAGCCGCGCAGCATGCCGACGATGACCGAAATCGTCATCACCGCGACAATGAGATAATCAGCGCCTTGCATAGGAAATCCCGGTAGTCCGACTGCGTGGCAGTCCACCGCGCAATCTTAGCTCAAACGAGACCCGGCCATGCCGTCGAGCGCGGGCGTCAGGCGCCCGCACACCGCCGCTAGGGTTGCGGCACGACCGTAGGGTGCTGGCCGTCCTTCTTGAGCCGCTGGGCAAGCTCGTCGGCATGGGCGCGATCCTTGTCGGTCGGCAAGCGCACCCGATAAAGCGTCTCCTTGCCGTGTTTGTAGGCCGAGACGGTCACTTTGTAACCTTTCGCCCGTAACGCCGTGGCGAGCCCCTGAGCGCGATCCTGGGTGCTCAAGGTCGCCACCTGCACCACGAAATGCCCCGACACCTTCGCCGCACCCGCCGGCGTGGTGGCGGCTGCGACCTTGGCAGGCGGCTTGGTGCCAGACTTCGCCACGGCCGGCGGTGAGGCCGGTGGCGCGGTTGGCTTGCCGTCACCGGAGGACTTGGCGGTCTTCGCGGGCGTCGCCGTCTTTGCAGCCGTTACGGCCTTTGCGGTCTTGGCAGCGTTGGCCGTCTTGGCAGGGTCAGCAGGGCGCGCTCCCGTCGCGGCCGCAGCCACGACCGCAGCCGGCACCGCAGCCGGCACCGCAGCCACCCCCTGCGGGGAGGACGCGGGTGCGGGCGCCGCAGCTGTTTTGGCCGGCTCCTCAGGCAAAGCCTTGACCGCCGGGGCCTCGGTACCGGTCGCCACCGCCGGATTGTTGGCCTTCGGCTTGCTCGGCTCGGCACTCCCCGTGGGGCTCGTGGCGGCTGGCGTATCGGCGACCGCTTCGGTCGGTGGCCCGACGGTGCCCGCCGGATCGCTGTTGGGGGTTCCGCCGGCCGACGGGCTCGAGGCCGTGGCCGCGCGATTCGGACGAGTGATGGCACCCCGCTCACCGGCCGCGAGGTCAATGGTGACGGTGTGCAAGCCCGCTTCGGCGGCCGGCACCGCCGCAGGCGGACGTGGTCCGGTCAAAAGCTCCGGCACGACGATCACCACGATCGCCACCAGCGCAACCGCGCCCACCAGTCGTTCCTTGATTCTCTGTTCCATGTCGACGAGTTGCCTATTGCGTGGAACAGTATAAACGATGCCAGTGCAGTGCCGGCCCGACGACGTGGAAGGAACCGAACACCACCACCCGATCTCCCGGTACTGCGTGATGCGCGGCAAACGCACAACCCGCCTCGACATCGGTCGCCAGCGAGATCTCGCCGGCAAGCAGCGGGCCCCACAGCGCGGCCAGTTCATCAGCGGGCCGTCCGCGCTCACCGGCAAGCGTCACGGCGCACACCAGATCACCCGGCGCCACCAGGCGCGCAAGCTCTCGTCCCACCGCCACGGCATCCTTGTCGCGCAGCATGCCCGCGACCAGGATCGTTCGTCCGGCCCGTGGCTCGGCACGAAGCGTATCGACCAACACCGCAGCCGCACCCGGATTATGGGCCACGTCGAAGACCCAGCTGACCGGACCCGGACGCACTTCGAAGCGTCCCGTCAAGCGCACCCCACGCAAGCCCGCCGCGATCGCGGTCGGCGCCGGCAGCAACTCGAGCGACTCGAGCGCCGCGAGCACCGTGGCGGCGTTACCGATCTGGGCGGCACCCTGGAGCGCGGGTGGTGGCAGGCCCTGCAGGTGGGTGCTGCCGCGACGAAACTCAAAACCGGAGTCGGCGAGCACCGCCGTGAACTCGGCCCCGAAACGCTCGAGCCTCGCACCGAGATGCGTCGCGTGCGCCTCGATGCTCGCGGGCATGGCCGTGCTGCCGAAAAATGCCGGACGACCGGCCCTGAAGATACCGGCTTTTTCAAAGCCGATCGCCTCCACCGTGTCCCCCAGATACTCGCAATGATCGAGACTCACCGACACCACGATCGAAGCATCGGCATCGATCACGTTGACCGCATCCAGTCGTCCGCCGAGACCCACCTCGAGGACGATCAGATCGAGCGGATCGCGCGCGAAGCACCACAACGCCGCCGCGGTGGCATATTCGAAATAGGTCAGGGTGATCTCACCGCGCACCGCCTCGATGGCCTCGAAAGCCTCGAGCAACCAAGCTTCCTCGACCTCCGCCCCGGCGACGCGAATACGCTCCTGGTAACGCTCGAGATGAGGCGAGGTATAAACCCCGACGCGTCCACCACCGGCCGATACGATCGCCTCCAGCAGGGCAGTCACCGACCCCTTGCCATTGGTACCGCCAACCGTAATGACGGGCGGCTTGGGCGTCAGCAGGCCAAGCCGATCCAGCACGGTGCGGATCCGATCCAGCGTGAAATCCATCGACAGCGGATGGATGCGGCTCTGATAGTCGAGCCACTCCGCGAGGGTTCGGCGCGCCATGATCAGGCCGCCAGCGGCGGCTGTCGCATGAAGAGGCGAAGGATGTTGGCGATCCGCTCGCGCTGCTCGCGACGATCGACGATCAGGTCGATCGCGCCGTGCGCAAGCAGAAACTCGCTGCGCTGAAAGCCGTCCGGCAGCGTCTCGCGGACGGTTTGCGCGATCACGCGGGGCCCTGCAAAACCGATCAGTGCCTGCGGCTCGGCGATATTCACATCACCCAGCATCGCAAGGCTGGCCGAGACACCGCCCGTGGTCGGATCGGTGAGCACCGAGATAAACGGCAGTCGCTCCCGCGCAAGCCTTGCGAGCGCGCCGGAGGTCTTCGCCATCTGCATCAGGGAGTAGAGCCCCTCCTGCATCCGGGCACCGCCACTTGACGAGAAACACACGAGCGGCATCCGATAGCGCAGACAATGCTCGACGGCACGCACGAATTTCTCACCCACAACCGAGCCCATCGAGCCGCCCATGAAACGGAAATCGAAGGCACAGACGACAATCTCGAGTCCGGTCAGGGTGCCAGACATCACGATCAAGGCGTCACTCTCGCCGGTCGTCTTCTGGGCCACCAGCAGCCGGTCCTTGTAGCGCTTCGAGTCACGAAACCGCAGGGGATCCTCCGGCTGGACGCCGCGCGCAAGCTCGCTCCCGGAATCCGGGTCGAGAAAGCACTCCAGACGATCGCGCGCCTCGATACGCATGTGAAAGGCGCACTTCGGACACACCAGCAGGTTGCGCTCGACTTCGGCCCTATAGAGCACCGCGTCGCAGCCGTCGCACTTGATCCAAACGCCTTCCGGAACGGACCGCGTCCGACGGTCGGTGGTCTTGATCCTCGACGGGATAATCTTCTTGAACCAGGTCATGCGGAACCTTCAGGCCAATCGCTGGGGCCGATCATAGCTGAAAGTGGCGCCGCCTCCTCTACCGGCAGGCCGTGCGTCTCGGGATAACGGACGCCGAGGAAGTAAAGACCGCCGGCCGGCGCCGTCAGGCCCGCCTCCCGCCGATCACGCCCGGCAAACACCTCAGCCAGCCATTCGACGCTGCGCGCCCCCTCGCCCACCCGAAGCGCCGAGCCTGCAATGTTGCGAACCATGTGATGCAAGAACGCGTTCGCAGTCACCTCGAGCACCACAAAATCACCACGACGTTCCACCCGAATATGCTCGAGGCGGCGCACCGGCGAGTGCGACTGACATTCGGAGGCGCGAAAGGCGGAAAAATCGTGCGTTCCGACGAGCACCTGCAGCGCGGCATGCATGCGCTGCGCATCGAGGGGCCGATGCCAGAGGCACGCTCGACCAGACCACAGCGGGGAACGTAGCGACCGATTGAGGATCAGGTAGCGGTAGCTTCGGGCCTGTGCGGAGAATCGCGCGTGGAAATCGGCCGAGACCGGGCGAATCCAGGCCAGCGCCACATCCGACGGGAGCGCGGTGTTGGTCCCGAGCAGCCAACCCCGCTCGGGCCGCTCCGCCACGGTCTCAAAATGAATCACCTGTCCGGTGGCATGCACTCCGGCGTCGGTCCGCCCCGCGCAGACCACCTCGACCGGATGATCCGCGACGCTGGAGAGTGCCGCCTCGACCTCGGCCTGGACGGACGGCGCATGGGGCTGGCGTTGCCAGCCGGCATAACGTGTGCCCGCGTACTGAAGTCCCGCCGCGAGCCGCAACCGTCGTCAGCCCGGAATGGTGGACAAAAGACGCCGAGCGTCGCTCTGCTGGGCGGGACTGCCCTCGCGAATCACCTCGTTGAGAATCTGTCGGGCGCCATCGGGATCGCCCATTTCCATGTAGGCACGCGCCAGATCAAGCTTGGTGCCGACCTCGGACAGCGTCACGCCCTCAAGATCGGCAAGCCCCAGATCCGACAGGCTCAGTTTCTCGACCAGCGTGGTATCACTGGTTTTGGCCGCCCGAACCGGGGGCGCAGCAGCGCGTTCCGGCGCCGCGTCAGACTCACGGGACGAGGACGAATGCTGGCTGACGAAATCATCGAGCCTGAGCTTCTCGGCATCATCCAGCAGCATACGGACGGTACCGGTCACTTCACTGCGGTCGGCGCTCGCCGCGGGCGCCTCCGTCAAGGCGCTGGTCGACAGCTCCAAGGTCAAGTCATGCTCGACGAAGGGCTGCGTCGCCATCTTCATGGTGACGGTGTGTTCGTCGAGCGGTTGCAGTCGCGGCTGGGTGTCGTCAACCGCCCGACCCGTCTCCGGCAGTTGACCCAAATCCACATCCAGCGCGACCGACGGTGCACTCACCGGTCGTCCAGCACTTGCGAACAAAGGATGCTTCGGTAGCAGCTTGGCGCCCATCACGGTGATTCGCGCCCACTCCTCCTCGGCCGTGGCCCCGCTCGCCGCCGTGGCCCTAAGCCTCTCGGCGAGCGCGATAAACCCATCCGCGTTGCTTGAGAGGTAGTACACCTCCAAAAGCTTGAGCTGATAGTCGCGCCGTGCAGGCTCACGGTCGATGCAGCGCTTCAAGAGATCGGCAGCCTGACCATACAAGCCATAAGCGATGTGGAAGTCGGCTTCCTGCAGTGGATCGGCCACAGACACCTCCACCGGGGTGGCGGTCGCCGCCAGGCTGGACGGCGTCGCCTCGGCAGCCGTTGCCGTGAGGCCGATCGACCCGAATGCGGGTGCCGGCGGTGCCGGCTCCCAAGGCTCTATCGTCGTCGTGACCGGCGTGATGATCGACTCGAACTCCGCTGCAGCGCGACGTCGGCGCCAACTCGTGACCCCGACGATGGCGGCAATGATCACGAGGAGTCCCGCACCGAGCGTCAGGGCTTGCCCCGCGAGCCATTCCATAAACGTTGGCTCCGCCGGCGGCTTCACGACCGGCTTCGACGGGGTGGGCGGGTTCGACGCGCCACTCGGCGCCGCATTGACGGGCGTGGCGCCATTTTGAATCGCCGCGAGTTCGGTACTCTTGAGTTCGAGTTGTCGCCGTGCTTCGGCGACCTCCTCCTGCAGGCGAGCGACCCGCGCCGCCTCGGCATCCTGACCGGGTGCGGCATTGCCGCTGGCTTGCGCGCTGCCCGGCGTCGCGACGGCGCCGCTTGCCCCCGGCGCGGCTTGGGGCGCGGCGGTCGCCTGAGGAGCCGCCGACTGGGCAGGCGTCGCAGGCGCGGCCGCGAGATCCTTGGCCGGGACGAGCTTCAGCTGGGCCTGCTCGACGGTATGCGCGTCGGATGGCGTTGCCGATCCGCTCTGCCAACCCTGCATCTGGGCGTGCACCTCGGCGATCGCTTCGCGAGCATTCACCTTCTGCCATTCGGTCGGGGTTGGCAGCGTCAGGGTGGCTGCGCGGTGCAGCCGATTGATGTTTCCGTCGAAGGCCGCGGGGTTGGCGCGGAAAGTCGCCACCATCCAGCGATTGACATCAGGGCCTGAGACGCCGCCCTCGCGATGCGCGATGACCGACAGGGAGTCGCCCGACGAGACCTGGTATTGCGCGCCGGTGGCCGTGACACCGCCAGCGCCAGCGCCACCCTCCGAAGGGGCGTTCGGGACCGGACGTGCATAGGCGGCGATCGGTGCGGCAGCCGTCGCCGACGGCGCCGGCATGCTGACCGGTGCCTTCGCCGGTCGCGGCGCCGACACGGGCGCTTTGACCGCACCGCTGAATTTGGACGCTGGCGCCGGTTTGTCGTCAAATACCGGGGGGTCGAGCAATACGGTGTACTCACGTACCAGACGCCCCTCGGCCCAACTGACCTCGATCAGCAAGGTCACGAACGGCTCGGTGACCGCCTCGGGCGAGCGCACCTGCAGGACCGGGTGCCCACTGGCATCGGCCACCACCTTGAAACTCATCGAGTTCAGGAACTGCGGGCGATCGAGCCCGTGGCTCGCGAAGATCTCGCGCGAAGCGAGGCTCGCGTGCAATTGTTTCATCGCATCCGGAGAGACCGACAACAAGTCGATGTCCGCCACAAATGGCTGGTTGAGCGCGGAGCCCAGACGGATATCCCCGAGGCCGACCGCCTGCGCCATGACGGGGGAGCCGAGCATCAGACTCAATAAAACGCGCGATTTGATGGTCATCGATGATTCCAGGGCGCCCGGCGCCAGCCAAAAGGTTGATCAGGCCCATCAACTCAGGGCGGTCGCGCCCAGAGCCGTCAAGTACCTGATTTAGAAAAATTTATCAGTAGTTTTCCGCAACCCGAGCTTAAAACCCTTGGGCGCTGCAAACGTCGACGCCGCGCACACTTTTTACCTCGCCGCAGCACTGGCAACCGCGCCACCGTCCACCGACGTCAGACGCCGATCGAGACTGAGGACGAAGGCGACCAGAGTAATCAACGCGCTGGCCATGAACACCGCACGCGGACCCACGGTGCTCCAGAGCGCGCCAC
>Ga0164296_1000994_pt1 | contig 31775 bp, 27 predicted proteins | sample GEODES057metaG_FD_113533 | JGI IMG/M metagenome (GOLD analysis project Ga0164296, IMG submission 113533) | Dystrophic lake water microbial communities from Trout Bog Lake, Wisconsin, USA - GEODES057 metaG | ecosystem: Environmental > Aquatic > Freshwater > Lake | place: USA: Trout Bog Lake...
AAAAGCAGCAACTCCCAAATCATTCGTTTTTCTACATGCAGGACTTCGTTCCGAACAGATTTGAGCAAAAAACCGCTTACCCAATGTTCGAATGAGAGTCACGCTCTGGTCACACGAATTTAAGGTCAGTTCAATAGCCTCAATTTTGAGTTTGAAACCCATCCACTCAGAACTGGCGCACATGACTCCCTCACAACTTGAGCAGCACCTGCGTAAGGGCGCTGCACCACTCGGTCAAGGTGACGAGCTTCTCGACGGAACCGTCCTCGTTACCGGTGCCTCAGGGGTTATTGGAGCTGCGGTTGTCGCCGAACTTGAGCTGCTGGGCGTGAAGTGTGTCGCTGTTGCATCGAGTGACGCCGATCTGCGTTCTCTTGACCAGGCCACCCGGTTGATGGAACTCGTCGCCCCTTCCTCGGTCATTCATCTTGCCGGCCGGGTTCGGGGCGTCATGGGAAACAAGGATGCGCAAGGAACAATGTTTTACGAAAACCTGCTCATCAACACGAACGCGATTGAAGCTGCCCGGCTCTCTGGCGTCACCAAATTTGTCGCTATGGGTTCGGTGTGCGTCTACGCCGACGGACTTCCCCAGCCAATGCGAGAAGAGGATGTCTGGAGAGAGCGGCCTCACGGCTCAGAACTTGGTTATGCTCAGGCGAAGCGAGCAACGCTCGCTCAGCTCGAGGCCTACCGCGAGCAATATGGCCTCGACTATGTCTACGCCGTCTCAACCAATCTGTATGGTCCAAACGATCGGTTTGACGAAATTGGCGGCCACGTCGTTCCATCTCTGATTTCAAAATTCCATCGAGCCGTTACCGAAGGAACCGAGATGAAAGTCTGGGGATCCGGCACACCAACTCGAGATTTTCTCTACAGCCGAGATGCAGCACGAGCACTTCTCTTCCTTTTGACTAAAGGTAACGGAACGTACAACCTCGCATCTGGGACCCAGACCACCATTCGCCAACTCGTTGAGACGTTGAAAAAAGTGACGGGTTTCAACGAAGAGATCGTTTGGGATTCGTCAAAACCCGATGGACAAGCGTCGCGCTCGTACAACATTGAGCGCTTGACCAACCTCGGGTGGCGACCCGAATATGACCTTGAAGAGGCCCTGTCTGAAACCTATGCCTGGTATCAAAGCCACGCCGCTGCTGCACGCCGATAGTTTCAAAGATTTATGACTTTTATCTCCTATGCAGAGAACGGTGAAGACGTTCTCCTCCATCGTGCTCTGTCGTCGATTCGAGATGGCTTCTATATAGATCTCGGTGCTGGCGATCCAGTTGAAAATTCGGTCACCAAGGCCTTCTATGACCTTGGTTGGTCAGGCATCAATATTGAACCGTTAACGACACAGTTCGAACACCTGGCGAAAGAACGGCCCCGTGACATCAATATTCAGGCGGTCTGTCTCGATGTTCCGGGGGAAGTGACATTCACCGTTGTTGAAAATTATGAGGAGCTGTCGACAGTTCGACCCGATGGAGTTGATTTCGGGCCCGACACCAACATTCGCGAAGAGCCTGTTCGAGCCCTCACTCTTGCATCACTCTGTGATCTTTTCGTGCAACAACCAATTCATTTTCTCAAAATCGACGTCGAAGGTGCCGAACTTCAGGTCCTTCGCGGTGCAAATTTTGACCAATTTCGACCATGGATAGTGGTGGTCGAACTTGAGTGGTCTGGTCGCGTGCATCCAGATGCTGACGAAGTGCACAAATTTTTCGCGGACGCGAACTATGAATTTGCATTTTTTGATGGCATCAACGCGTATTTCGTCGCACAAGAGCATGTGAGCGAGCTGGGGACGTCACTTTCGTATCCTCCGTGTTCGCGCGACTTGTTTGTCCGAAGTAGCGATGGGCCTCGTCGAGTGCTTGCAACTATTGCCGAAGAACTCGGCGCCGGATCGTCCTCCGATCTCAATGAGACGCTCGCTCGCGTTCACCAGTTGAAAGTTGACCGCATCGATTTTGAACTCAAAAGCATTGCCTCTCAAGAAGCACTTGCAGAGATCGAAGTCCAATTAGGAGAGAAGGACAAACTTCTCGAGAAGGTCACTGACGAGAAAGACGCTCACATCACGAAGTTGCGTCAAGAAGCCGCTCTCACCTGGCAGCGTTCTTTTGAACGAGAACGCTACGTCAGTTGGCAAAGTGCCGAAATTGCTCGGATGACGAGAGAAATTGAAAGTTACCGGGGAAGTTCTTCCTGGAGGCTGACACTGCCATTGCGAGTTCTCCGGCACCCATCTCGCTATAAGAACCGCATCTTGAAGCGATCATGAGTTCAGTAAGCCACCGGCAAGGGGGCATTTGCGTTCTCGGACGCACCTATTTCGAAACGGGCATCGGTCAACACTCTCTCGCTGCCCTCGAGCTCTTTTCTCGAGTTGGCGAGGTCGCCCTCTTCCCAACCGACCGTCCTGAGCTCGGAGAAGGCGACACTATCTTCTTGCCGAATGGTCGACCGATCACCATTACGCGTGATCCGTCAAAATACGGCACCTCGTTTTTCTGCGACGTTCCGTGGAATGGCGCGTATGACGTGAACTACACCGCCGTCCCAAAAAATGGCGTGCGGATAATTTATGCCGCTTTTGACTCTGATCAGTTGCCGCCCGAATGGGTCACGATCATGAATGAACGCTTCGACGTGGCACTTTTCACTACGAGTGCAGTCGAAGAGGTGGCTCGAAATTCTGGAGTTTTCATCGCGACAGGTGTCTTACCGCTCGCGCTCGACATCGAGAACCTTCTCGCTCGACCGTTTCAAAAACCGGTGCCCAACATCATCCGCTTTGGCTCCATTGCTGCATTTCATCCTCGCAAAAATCTGCTCAACCTTGTGACCGCCTTTACCGAAGCCTTCCCTCCTGGCCAGGGTTTTGAGCTCGTCATCCATTCAAATCTTGCGATGGGGAGAACATTTGAGCAAGTTCGATCCGTGGTCGATCGCTTGCCGCCGCACTACGTCACCCTCTCAAATTTTTCGCTTGACTCTTCCTCGAAGGAAGACCTCCTTGCGTCATTCGACGTCTTCGTGAACGTCTCGTCCGGAGAAGGTTTTTCAATCGGCCCGCGAGAAGCACTTGCATTGGGAAAACCGCTTGTCTTAAGTGATATCCCTCCTCATCGGGATCTCGGCAACCTCGAAGGAGTGTTCTTTGTTCCTGAACAGATGCGAATGCCGGCCGTCTACCCAGAGATCGATGGTCGAGAATTTGGCACACAGGCGACGTTCGAAACAGACGACATAAAAACTGCACTGTTGAGCGCACTGGACTATGTCTCGTCACCTGCTTCGAGCGAAGCGATCCAAAAACGGCGGTCGCGAGCAGCTGAATTCTCTTTCACCACGCTTGCAGATGACTATCGAGTCCTCATGGAGCAGGCATGGATCCCGCGGCAACATGCACAACGTTCATCGTTCGCCTCACTCCCCACTGAGGCCCTCGAGGCCAGACGTGTGAAGGAAGGGGCCGGGACCGCGAAATCTCGCCGCCCTCGGATCGTTGTACAAGCCCATGATGGCGGATTCTTCTCGCTCTTCAACACCTACTTCTCGACCTTGGTTTGGTCACTTCAAGACCCGGCGCCACCCATGGTGCTTCCAGATTGGGATGTCGGTCGACTTCTCAAACGAACTCATCTGACCACGCTTGAGAGTTACTGCTACAGCTCGCCGAGCGACGGAAACATGTGGCTCGGTCTCTTTGAACCTCTCTATGACTTGACCGCCGAAGAAATGAACGACGAGGTATTTCTCTACGAAAATGCCACCATTCCAGAGGCCAAACACAACGAACGCAAAGAACCTCTCCTGACGCACGTTCATGCCTTTGATCTCTATCGAGCACCTTGGTTCTCAGCGTTCCGTCAGCAATATCACCAGGTCTTCAGAGAGCACATCCGCCTCAAGCCTCACTTTCAAGAGGAAATCGATACGTTCCGATCCTCCTTGGACGACCGCTTCATGATCTCGGTGCACGTGAAGCATCCGAGTCATGCCATCGAGCAGCCCCAAGGAAAAATTGCACAAAGCGATGAGTACTTCGCTGCAATCCGTGACGTCCTCTCGAGTCGACACATCTCGGCCCAATCTGACGATTGGCGAGTCTTCGTTGCGACTGATCAAGAACGAGTTATTGACTCCTTCCGCCAAGAATATGGTGAGCGCTTTCTTGCCTTCTCAGAGGTGACTCGAATCTCGCCCGAGGTTGATGAGAAATTTGACGCGCTCTCTGCTGAAGAGCAATTCCGCGTTGGGCACCAACTCCAGCACCAGTTGGCAAGTGATCCCGCTAGTTGGTCTCTTTCAAATGCCTGGGAAGTATGGCGCGATGCAGAAGCGATGGCCATGGGATCCGTCATGCTTCACGGCGTGAGCAATGTCGCGACCGCAGCGAGTTACTTCAATCCAACAGTTGAGATGATCTTTTGCTCTCCCGACGAGTAATCACCCACAATCGAAAGCACCTGCCGTGTTGAGTCCCGAATTCCGAGAGATTGTCTCGCTTCTCTCCGAGGAAGGTTCACGTCTCCTCGTGACAGGGATTGGCGAGCAGAACGGGGGGATTGGGTACTTTGACGATGATGGCTTCATTCTGATCGATCGACTTTCGTCCACGGGTATTGCGAGCACGGGCAGCCTTTTAGCTCGAGCGATCACCACGGTTCATCTCCCAGGAGCAGATGGCACGCAGCGAGCCGAAATTGCCATTTTCGATGAAGATGGCCTCCTTCGAATTGAACGCTTCGATGGCATCGGTGAGCTTCATGATCTTCACATCGACGACACCGGTCTGACCGTGGTCTCTACAGGAAGCGACAAAATTGTTCGTATCGAATCTGCTCAAGGATTCCGCCCTTCTTACACAACGATTTTTGGCTCAGGCCGACGGGTCGACTCTTGGCATCTCAACTGCATCACCTCGCACGCAGGAGACCTCTACGCGACTGCATTTGGACTCAAAAAAGGGTGGTCATGGCGTCGTTCGGGTTCCGTAGGGGCACCGTCATCGGCTGATGGAACTGGCGTGCTCTTCAATGTGACCACCAACACCATCGTTGCGGAGAACTTCACGAAGCCACATTCACCGCGTCGATGGAGAGAATCCTGGGTCGTCGCCGATTCGGGCGAAAACAACATCGTCATCATCGATGACGATGGGCAACGAACGACGATTGATTGTCTCGGTTGGACTCGGGGGCTCAGCATTATCAACGACGTTGCCCTTGTCGGTATCTCGGCACGTCGCCTTCGAGATCCATCAGCCGACTCACACCTCGGTCACGTATTACTCGTCGATCTCAACACCCGACGCATTGTGGGGAAAGCTGAACTTCCTTTCGATGAGGTCTATGACGTCAGTCTCGTCGCCACACCACTCGTCAATGGCTTGCGTAAGGGGGTCGCAAGTAACGCGCTCCGAATTTTTGAACGAGTTCGATCACTGGGTCTCCTGGAGAACCACTCGATAGATGTCCCCACAGTTCCAGAGCAGCAGCGCCGAGCACTCGTTGAAACAACTCTTCCTTCGCAGGTGGTGGCAGGGTCAGAACTGGAACTTGACGTGACAGTGACCTACGAAGGAACGACAGCAGTTGCGTCGCTTGGAGACCATGCGGTCTCGCTTGGCTGGTACTGGGATGACGCCGGTGGACATGAGCAAGGTCGTTGTGGATTTGCGCAAGTTCTCGAGCAGGGCGACACCCTTCACATGGTCTGTCCCATCGCCGTTCCCTTCGCTGCGGGAGAGCATCTCCTCCACGTCGGCCTCGTTCAAGAAGCCGTGGCGTGGTTTGACGGAGGTCTCGACGTCACCGTTTTCGTTAGTGAGAAAGAAGATCTATGAAGCACTCCCCTATGAAACGAGGTTTCGTTATGCGCGTCACACGCCGCCAGGTAGTTCACGGCTCACCAGAGGAGCTGAACGTAGATTCACTAGGACGAACGCTCACGCTCGGAGTCGTGGGCTTGCTCGCGCTGCCCGTTTTGCTGAGCGCGTGTAGTTCTTCTCCCCCGAGTGCAACTGACCTGCTCAACAAGGCCGCAACTCAAATTGGTCAAGCACAGAGCGTGAGCTTTTCTGACGTCACTCATGTCGGTAGCAGTACCGAGACGCTGTCAGGCTCCTTGAGCGCAGCGGCGGCTGTTGAATCGTCCTATGTCGGTTCAACGTTGCAGCTCGAAGTTCGACTCGTGGGAACGAATCTCTACGTGTACTCCCCCGTCAGCACGATTCTACAAAACTCGCTGGGCCTGAGCACAGCAAGCGCCCAAGCAAACGTCAACAAATGGATCGAACTACTACCGACCGATTCGCCGTATGGAAAAATCATCACAAGCTTGTCGATCAATTCTGTCGTGAGCATTTATATGCCGGGAACCAACACTGCCAAGGCGCTCTCTTCGAGCAAATTGGCGGGGAAAACTGTTATCCCCGTGACGTCATTCTTGACGACCTCAAACGGCACACAGCGCACCACGATCTATCTTGATGCGAGTACGTCGCTTCCTGCGGGTGGTTCCATTGACGTGCATACCGTTACGGTCGCAGAATCGAAAGTCGCGGTCTTTCACGACTGGAACGCGCGTGTCAGCGTGAGTGCTCCAAGCGCAGTGACGGCATTTACAGCACTTGCCCAGTAGTGGCGTGCTCTTCAAGAGCCGCCAGCTGAAATTCAGGAGTTAGCCACCAGTTGTCGTTGTCGGTATTGGTGGCACGGGGAGAAGCCCAACACCAACCTGGCCCGAATAGCCATTTGAGGTCACATACCCAATCGAAATTGAATCCGTCTCGGTAAACGACCAGGAGCCTCCGGGCGGAATTGCAGGTGAATGGTTTCCCAAGGCAACGAATCTGACCACTACTGGTTTCGTCGTCAGGTTGGTCCACGTCAACGTCGCAGGAACTGGAGCAATCAAGTCCAGTGGCAGCACGCCTTTGCTGGTAATCAAGATCTGCTGTCCACGATCTGTCTCCGAGCCAATCGGTACTGAGGGGTTGTACTCCTCTCGTGGCACCGTGACTGACTTTCCGTTGATCAGCACAGTCGACGACGTCACCAGAGGGGCCGGCTTCACGACCTGAGCTGTCGTTGTGGTCGTGGACTCTGAACTAGAGCACGCGGTAAGAAGCAGGCTGCATGCACCAAGCGTCGCAACTCCCTGAAGAGATCTGCGGAACCAATGCGTCATATCCATCCTTAATAGGTAGCGGGGAGCAAAAGATAGAGATGCTCGAACCAAAACAAGGCCAGCGCCAGAACAATAGGCGTTGAAATGATATAAATCGTCCAAAAATGTTGCCGAAGTCTGCGGTAGACAACGATCGTTGCGGCGATGCACGCGACAAACAGAATCCCGAGAAAGATGCTGGGAAACACCTGACTCGGATCTCCAGTCGTTCCAAGATCCGCGGCAACTGGACGCTGCTTGGGAACGGGCGTTGCTCCAGGATGACTCACGAGTTTTGCGACGACGTAGCACGAAGCCGAAGGCGGTCCAGATGCACTCGATGTCATCAAAGTCAGTTGAGCGGTCTTTTCGGGAGAGGCTGGGTCCTTCTCACCGGGCAACGCCGTCCCGACCCGTTCCACGACGTAGTGGAAGACTCCGAGTCCAGAAGCAACCTTGATCATCTGTCCAGGCCGAAGTTCAGTTAATTTTCCAAATGGCGCGCCAGCAGTTACGCGCCTCCCGATGATGACGGCATTACCAATAGTTCCTGGACGGGCTCCTTGGCTCAACACGCCAGGGCCCTTTGCTGTCTGTTCAGCGGTCGTTCCCTGGACTGCGACCACCTTTACTCCAAGAGATGGAATCGTGAGCACCGCTGTTGGCTGTCCATTTGGCGGCAATTTTCCACTCAGAGGAACTGCGCCCTGTGGCGTCGTAAATTCATTGAGTAACTGATGCTGCGCTCGTGTTGCCTGATAGCCAGAAAATGCATACACGTATGCGATGAAGAGCATCAGGGAAAGTCCGAGCGTCGTCAAGATGGCCCCAATGACCATCCAATCCATCTGCGGAAACTTCTTGCCACGAGTATCTCCCCGTTCCGGTTCTCCGACCTCATTCGCATCAAGGACGACGTGTGTCTCTTCAACCAAGGTCATGACTGCTCCGAAAGAGATTCAACGAGATCTTCGCCGCCAGCACTAGCTTTGCCCCTCCGACGAGAACGAAACGCATTCCCCATTGACAACAACCCAATTGCCAGGAGTGCAATTCCGGCGGCGCCGGTAGCGGGCAGGAGGAGGCGGCTTTCACTTGCCGTCAGGAAAAGTGGTCCATAGGTGGGACTCGAAGATGGAATCGTGGTCACCGTCGATGCGGCTGTACCACCCACGGTTTGCGGGTTCAAAGAACTTGCCGAGAAACTCGTCCCAAATGACCGTCCCGAAGCCACGGTTCGAGACGGCACGGCGCCTGGCTGAGGAGCGCTGTAACTCGGGTTTGCAATGCCGTAGGCAACTTCATCTTTTGCCAGCGAAGCAATTGACGACGTGAGCGGGAGGAAGCCGTTGGGCAGGACGTCTGCGTCTGCTTGATTCGTCGTCACGTTCAAAATGCTCGTCAGTGCTGCTTGCAATTCGTTCTTTACTGTTGTCGGCGTGCTTGCCGACTTCGGAACAACTGCGTACATGATCGTTGGCATCGCATATGCCGTCGGATCACTAGTGGTCGCATAATTTGGCGTCCAGACTCCTTGAGCGTTCCACGCTCCATTCGCCAATCCAGCGATCACCGAAGCAGAAGTTGGTGCAACAAATTGCCCTGCAGCATTTTGCAACGCGGCAAGCGACATGCCGTAATAGGAAGCCTCGGCCCAACTCATGTCGGCAAAGCCAGCTACCGGAGTGCTTGAACTTCCTGGTGGCACGACGAATTGTGACAGTTTGAGCGATTGTGTGTTGGGGTTGGCAACCGTGATCCAGTTGGGATCTGTTGTGAAGTATGGAGGGAACTGGTCCGTCTGGAGACAGCCACTCGGGGAGTTGCCCTGTGCATAGAGCGTCCCCTTCAACACGTCTTCCGCCGAAGTGGGTTCGGTACCCGTCCACGAATTGAGAGTGGTGAAAGTCAAGCTCATCGGCTTCGCATTGCAAATCCAATTGAACAATTGATCGGTCGTCCCTGCGGTATCTGAGCGGAGGAATGCTCCATAGTTTCGAGCGGGGTTGTCACCCGGTTCGTTGTTCAAGAATGAGATCGCGGGGCAGGAACCCACCGTGCAAGGAATGACGTCAGCCTGTTGTACTTGGAAATAGGCGGATGAAATCAATCCCGCGACCATGTTGGCAGTCAATGAAAGATCTGGCTGAGGTAAGACTTCTTGATTGTTTTCCACCTGCGAGCGGAAGGCCACGGTGTTGGCGCTAATGGCTATCGGAATCGCAAGATAGTTCTTGCTCGAGATGATGGCCTGTTGGCTTGCTGCCTGAGGGTCATCGGTGAAGGCCATACCAACAGTTCCGTTCGCCATGGCCTGGAGGCCAGCAAGCCCATCAATTGACGTTTCAAATGGAATCGTTGCCGAAGAACCGGAGTTCCCACAGGTCAAGGGGTCGATTGCTCCGAGGATGAGGTCAGCTCCAAACTCCCCCTCGGCATCCACCTGTGTTGCTTGCGCACATGCCCCCGTCGCTGACGCAAACGTCAGAGGCACTGCCAGAGTCGTTGTCGCATTTGGAGCGAGCGAGCCGTGGTTCCCAAGGAGAGGAGCGATGACATCAATAGAACAGTGATTACTGCCGGTCCCGGGGTCGCAGAAAAAGGTCCCGGTGTCCGCCACGTTTCCAGGATCACGCCCTGGCAGCGCCGAGGAGGATCCCCCCGATGAGTCAGCTTCTACTGACTGGAAGCTGAGTTGACTCGTCCCGTCACTTCCCGCCTTCAAGATCGCCATGGGATTGGGTTGCGTGTTGGTCGATTGATAGGAGCACAAGGGGGCAGGGTTGAATGAACCGGGGTCCTGGCAGTAGTAGAGATAGAGCGCCTCGTTTGTAGTGAATCCATAAAAGTTGAGGTAGACCCACTGGCCGGGTCCAAGATTGGATGTCGGACCCGCTTCAACAATCCCGCAGTGATTCGCTGTCGGACAGGGCATGGGAACACACGTCCATCCTGAAGGACAGGGTGGTGCCCCAGCTGCCTGAAGTGCTGAGGTAGAGAGATTTCCGGTGTCGGCTTGTGCGCTTTGCGTGTGCGCCAGAGGCACGACAACCGAAGCGAGGACAAGGAGAACGCCTAGTCCTATGAGACGAAATGGGTGTTTCCTCATCCTCGGTCCTTCCTTTGCAGCCGACGTCGTCTCAGGAATCCAATTGATGGTGGAATCGCTACAAGAGCGAGAAACAGAAGTGTCAAAATGGCCATCCATGCGGACGGTGTTGAGAGGTGAAGCAAACTCATTGCCTCTGCCTGAAGTCCAACGCCTAGTTCTTGGCCTTGGGGAGGAATAAGTCCTCCATTTTTCTTCGCAAGCGCAGACGCCGCGTCCGCAGCGCTCACTTGCTTTACCCCAGCTGCCGCCGCCGCATTGGCTGCCGCAGCTGTGTTCGCCGCAATTCCAGCACCTCCCCCACTCGACAACTGGATTGGTCCACCGACGTACTGCGCAGCGCCCGTGAGATAGGGGTTCGGACATGATTGCCCATTGAGTGCGGGGGGTGGCGCTGCACCAGGAAGTCGTTGGATTGCGGCAAAGTCGTCTGCAACCAAGTTGGGTGGAATCGGTGAGTAGCCAAGCTGCCCGGCTGATACTTGCCCCTGACACGCGAGGAATGCAATGAATTTGCCAAGTACTGCATTTTGAGCGGCATTTCCCTGGACAGAGGTAATCAAATAGCTGTACGCCGAGATCGGATACGCAGCTGCTTCTGGCGCAGTGAAGACCCCTGACAAATTTTGTTCGAGGTCAGGGTAGAGCGCGTCGTGGGTGAGTGCAATGGCGTCGGCGACTGAAGAAGGTTGCACAAAGGCACCGGAAGTATTTTGAATCGCTGCACAGGGTTGGCCGTGCAAAATTGCGTACGCAGTTTCAACGTAGGTAATTGAGTAGGGCTGCGCCGCCACGTCATTTGACGCAATGTCGGAACCATTTGCTCCTTGTCCAGAATCGAAATGGTATTGCCCAACCCCGTTCGAGCCACCTTGTGGCGATGGCCACGCCGCACTTGGGCCGTCAGGGAATCCAAAGGCAGAGGTAAATGATTGCCAAGCTGAAGGCTCTTGTTGAGAGAGATAGTCAGAGAAAATGTAGTTGTCACCAGATTGATCTGCACGATAAATGAAGTTGATGTTCTGATTCGGCAAATCAACACCCGCATTGACAGCTCGAATTGCGGGATCATTCCAGTTCGTAATCGTGCCGCTGAAAATGCCCATCAAGATGCTGGGCGTGAGTTGCAAATTCTGAATGGGCTGCTGCGTGCCGGAAGGAACGTTGTACATCAAGCACGTAGCTCCCGCCACGTCGGGAAGATACTGATAGGTCCCAGCTGCAGGCGCATTCGAGGGCTGAATGGAATAGCCAACTTCGCTGGCGCCAAAGGTAACCTGACCGGCTTTGAAATCATTCAATCCGTAAATTGACGAACTCGTCTGGTAGTTCAAGCTCAAGCCATACAAGTTGGCCACTTGGCCCACCCAGTTGTTGATCGCGACAGCTGCATAACTCGATCCCGTACCAGTGATCGTGACGCCTGCGTCTGCCGCTGTCGAGCCAACGAGTTGGCCAATGCCCGTCACAAACAGCGCAAGGAGTGCAGAACTTGTGGCGACTCTTCGAAATATCTTTCGGGTTCCCATCGACTCAGCCGAACCTTCCCTCGACATAGTCGGCAGTTCGAGGATCAACGGGGCTTCCAAAAATTCCACTCGTTGGGCCAGCCTCGACAATGAAGCCGGGGTTGCCATCTTGTGCCAAGAAGAACGCTGTGTAATCGGAAACTCGTTGTGCTTGCTGCATGTTGTGCGTCACAATCACGACGGTGACTTCGTCAGCGATTTCCTGAATTGTCTGCTCAATACGGAGCGTGGAACCTGGGTCGAGTGCGGAGCACGGTTCGTCCATCAGCAAAACAGCAGGCTTCACGGCCAATGCGCGCGCAATGCAAAGTCGCTGTTGCTGTCCACCCGAAAGTCCGCCACCTGGATCGCGAAGTCGGTCTCGAACTTCGGACCAGAGTCCAGCTTTGGTGAGTGCCTCTTCGACGATCTCATCTTTGTGCTTTGAGCGAATCCGGTTAAACCGCAATCCGGACAACACGTTGTCACGAATCGACATTGCAGGAAACGGGTTAGGTCGTTGGAACACCATGCCAATGTGCCGGCGTACGGTCGCTGCGCGTTGGTCCGGGTCGTAAATATTCTCGCCATCAAGATCCACTTCTCCGGCCAGAGATGCGATCGGCACAATTTCGTGCATGCGATTCAGAATTCTCAGGAACGTGGATTTGCCGCATCCCGATGGTCCAATCAACGCGGTTACCTTTGTGCGCTCCATCACGAGGTTGATGTTTTCGAGCACCATGCGCTCGCCGAACCATGCATAGACGCCGCGCGCGTCAAGTTCAGCTGCTGTCACGCCATCGATGCGAAGTGACAGCGGATTGGCGTCACTCGACGAAGCCACTTTTTTGGGCTCCGTCGAGGTGTGATCAATGTCGGTCGGTGACGAAGTCATCGTCGTCCGTCCTTTCTTCCTGGAGTTCGTTGTTTTCAAGATCTGATCCTGGCGTCCACCGAACGAAACTCAGCAGAGATCGACGGGAACCCGATTTACGTCGCCAGCTACTTCCCAAGAGGCGAGCCAAAATGAACACGGCAAAGACCAGGACAAAGAGCACGAGAGCTGACGTGTATCCAAGATCAATCTGAGATTGGATCGGCAGTTTGATTTGTTTGTAGGCCAACAGTGACAGAGCCATCTGCGGCTGTGAGAACGGATTGGTGTTCATGACTTGATTACCGAAGATGGTCATGATGAGCGGGGCGGTTTCACCAATGGAAACTGCAATGCCGAGCAACATCGACGTAATCAATCCGGAACGTGCCGTCGGCAGAACCACCGACCAAACCGTGCGCCATTCTGGGGCCGCAAGAGCAATTGATGCTTCGCGCAAGTCATTGTGCACGATCTTGAGCACTTCTTCGGTACCTCGCGTCACTGTCGGAAGGAGGATGACCGCCAAAGCCAGAGAACCTGCGAAACCTGAGTACGAGAACCGTGTCACCCAAACCGAGTAGATGAACACACCAGCAACAATTGCCGGTGTTCCGCTCATCGCGGTGACGACGACACGCACCGACTTTGTAAACCGACCACCCACTTCATTGATGAAGATTGCAGTGAGTACCGCAGCTGGGATGCCAAAGATGGCGGCGATCGAAACCTGTTCAAGCGTGCCAACCAATGCATGGGCGACACCGCCGATGTTGTTGGTCTTACTCGTGTACACCACGCCTTGTTGGGTATGGGTCAACACATGCCATGACAAGGTTGGCAGACCACGTTGAAAGACAAAGACCGTCAGCAAAACCAAGGGCAGCATCATGATGAATGCGCCCAGTGACACCACTGCGCCAATAAGGCGGTCAACCGCTACTTGGCGAGTAAAGAGCTGCCGATTCACAAACCAGTACATCAAGAGAAAAACCGGCAGCCACAGGACGACAAACCCCAAAGGACCGTTCAACAAAGTGAGCTGCGCAAAGACAATCCACACGATGCAGAAGGCAGAAAGCGCAGTCAGCGCGAAGACGAATGCATCTGCAACTTTGAATTCTTTGGGTCGGAAACGGGAAAGTTTCAGAGGAACAGGAGGCACCGGCGACTCGAGTTCTTCTTCAAGGCGTTCGACGTCGTTGGTTTGAAGGCTCATCGTCCAGCCATCCTTGAGGCATTCACGATCCGAGAAGCGATCATGTTGATCACCAAGGTGATAATGAACAGCACCAAACCAGCTGCCAAAAGGGCGCTCGTGCCAAGAGAGCCGCCACTTCCCCACTCAAGTGCAATCAGTGCAGCGATTGAGTTCCCGCCACTCTGAATGACGTGAAAATTAATGGGGAAAGCAAGTGCAATGACGATTGCCACCGCAATCGCCTCACCCAAAGCTCGGCCAAGACCAAGCATGATGGCGCCGATCATGCCTCCCTTTGAAAACGGAAAGACAACGTCGCGAATGATGCGTGCTCGACTTGCCCCGAGCGACATCGCTCCCTCACGTTCGCCAGGAGGTGTGAGCGAAAATACTTCACGGCACAATGACGTGATGATGGGCATGCACATAATGCCGACGATGGTTCCGGACACAAGAAAGGTTGCCGTGTAGATGCCGGTGGTGTTTTTGAAAAATGGCAGAACGCCGAGATAGGAATTCAGCCACATTTCAAGTCCCGTCATGTGCGGCTCAAGAACAAAGAATCCCCACATGCCGTAAATGATGGAAGGAACTGCGGCCATGAGGTCAACGCTGGAAGTCAAAAAATTCTTTATCGGAATCACTCGCAGGATGCGAGGAGGTGCGTACTCATTAATAAAGAGAGCACAGGCGATGGAAACTGGAATGGCAACAATCAGGGCGATAATCGCAATAATGATTGTTCCGATCAGAGCGGAGAGCACTCCAAATTTTGGATGGCGTCCAGAAAGTTGCCATCCGGTATTCGTCAGGAAATGCCAGCCTTGCGAACGAAAGGCGGGAATCGACTCAATCAGAAGAAAGAGTCCAATTAAGACAAGGATGAGAAAGGTTCCCAGTCCGGCAACTTGCGTCACTGTACGAAAAGCACGATCCTCTCGACTCAGTCGAGAGCGCAGTTTCAGAGGCGCAGGCGCTGTGTTGTCTGTCACAAGTGTGTTGGTCGTCATAGTCAATTCAGTTTGATGAGCCAAACTCAGATGGTGAACGCCGGTGGACCGGCCCTTTCGGACCGGTCCACCGACACCACTCCATGGAGTCGAACCGACTAAGGGGTGGTGCCCGTCGAGTCAGTCGAAGACACGAGGCAGTATCCCGTGGTCTGGGAAGTTTGTTGGTCTACGTTGCTTCCTGGCTGCAGGAACTGGGCGTAGGGGCTGTAGTTCGAATTCGACTGCGTCGTCGAGTAGACGCTCGCCGCCAACTCCGGAACGGTTCCTTCGTCGATAGGCGTCGAGTTCACAGTTCCGGAAGTAGCGCCATACGAGAGTGGGTAGAACCCATTGTTCTCAATGGCGGTCTGGATCTCACTCAGATAGGTAGCACCCGTTGCAGGGTCGTGCTCCGTCCCAGTATTCGGCGTGCAGAGGAATCCCGTTTCTGAAATGAAGTTCAACGTTGGGGCAGTCGCTGCCGGCACTGCCGAAGACTGAGAACCATTGCCGTAGACGTTGTACACGTACCGAAGGACCGGGAAGTCACCGTCGAGAGTTGATACTTCAGTCGGCAGGCAAGGTGTCGTGTCGTTCTGGTGAATGGAGGCACTGCAACCTGATGGCTGCACGTGGCCACCTGAAATCCCACCGTTGTTTCCAATGGCGCCAATGTCGAAGATTGTGGCTCCATTGGTGTTTTGCACACCCTGGTTCCACACTCCGTTTGCACACGTTGCCGCAGTGTTGCCATCGGCAGTGTCAGTTATGCACTGATGGTGCCACAAACCCGATGAGTAGAAGAAGATGAGACGTGACATCACTGCGCCAGCAGTTGGCGTCACCAACGTCCACGTCGTGCCACTTTGTGTGCAGCCCAAGTACCAGCTTGCACATGCCGCTGGCTGACTTCCACCAGTCAAGGTGTACACGCCGTTGTTGACCGTAGCGCCTGCACCGAGTCCGTAGACCGTTGCGGAGTTTACGGTGCACTGTGAGCTGCCACCGGCAGTCGTTGTGCAGCCTGTTGCACCATTGACGTCATTGGGGTAGTTCGGATCCTGCAAGTTGGTTGGCAGGCTCGTCAGCGCATTGGCTCCACTGATCGAAGAATATTCATTCTCGAAGATGTCAATTGCACCGTCACACTGGGAAGCAGAGTTTGAGAATGATGCCAATCCCAGAGACAGTCCCGAAATGTTGAAGCAGTTCGTGTGGATGGCCGTGGTGGCTGCACTCGAGGGATCAACGTTACCCATTGCAGTCTTCCAAGTGGACTGAGTACCCGATCCCTCTTGGGCTGAGAAGACATAAATGGGAGCAATGCCAGTCGGGTTGTTGATGACCCACTGTGAACCAGGGGTGGTCGCCGTTGCACCGGTTGCACCACTCGGAATCTGGTTCCACTGGTAAATCTGTCCGTTGTAGATGTCCTCAAGCGTGGAAATCGAGACGCGATTTCCGATCAGGTCCGACGGAACGTTCGGGTTCCCATTTACTTCCTTGTAGTGCACCCAAGAAACCGCGTCTTTCGCGTACGCAACAAAGTTGAGACCCTTGTCGTCCGAACTCGACGGGGTTCGTGAAGAGCGGGCAAAGTTGACCGCTGCGATGTTGCCAGCATTTGAGCTGTTCAGATAGGAGTACTTGTTGGTCATCGCGGTGTAGTTACCATTCGACGTCTCCAACTGCAGGATGCCGTTTGAGGAACCAATTGGCGTCTCTTCAACCGTCACGTCGTTGTACGGGTTCACTACACCTGCACTCGTCGGCAGGTTCTGGACCAAGTTCTTTCCATTGGTCATCGTGATCTGCGACAAGCACGAGAAGTCGAATGGCTGGTGAGCAGTCGATGAGGCGTAGTCAACAACTGCGGTACACCCAGGAGCCTCGTTGTAGAGCGTTCCGAGGTCAGTCATCATGGTGTAGGTGGTCGATGAACCAGATCCCACGATGATGTTGTTGGCAGCGCCAGCAAGCTGACCACCAATGGTGACTCCCGTTGCTCCAGCGATGCCTGCGGGCAACGCCACAGCCCCGGCAGCTGTGATTGCAGAGAGGGCGATGAACGCCTTCTGCTTCCAAGACCGGCGCCGACGCCCCGGTGCTTCAAACAGTTCATTCATGGGACAGTCCCATTCCCTTCTCACCTTGAACTCTTCGTTCAAGGAACGTTTCGCTCTCGCGCATCGCTGGGAGAAGCCCAACGAACAGTTCCTGATGGTAAGAGGGGTCTCTAAACACAGCCCGATGACTCTGTGATCTGAGAATGAACTTCTTACTAAATCCTTCAACAGACTTTGATCACACAAAATTCACTTGCTGATTTCGGTTTCGGCGGATTGCTTCGGCTGTCTCGTCCCGATAGAGCAGCAAGACCCAAAAGAATCTGGACCGCAACCGAGGCGCGTCGTTGCCTAACGGCGGTCGGCGTGTTCAGGAGTGCAGTGATCCGCACTCGCCTCTTGCTGACACGACTCACAGAGCAATATCAGTGCGCGACACGACAAATTGGCGCAGTTCACGTAGGAATCCGTTGCAACGCCACAGGATTCACAGCTTGCGAGCGTTGCAGTGTGATCTGAGAACTTCATCGTCATACGTTCGTCAAAGACAAAGAGCGACCCATCCCAGAGGCCGTCATCTCCGAAGGCTTCGCCGTAACGGACGATGCCACCATCGAGTTGATAGACCTCTTGAAAGCCACGATTCTTCATCAGCACTGACAAGATTTCGCAGCGAATGCCGCCGGTGCAATACGTGACGATGGGTCGATCTTTCAGATTGTCGTACTTGCCACTCTCGAGTTCGCTCATGAAATCATGCGTCGTTCTCACGTCTGGAACCACAGCGTCCCGGAATCGGCCAATCGTCGCTTCAAAGGCGTTTCTTCCGTCAAAAAAGACCACGTCAGATCCGCGTGCCATGACAAGCTCGTTGACCTCGTGAGGTGCAAGATGAACCCCACCGTTGGAGACGCCCTCGGTCGTCACCGTAATTTCATCGGGCACGCCAAAGGCGACAAGCTCCTTGCGCACTTTGACACTGAGCCGAGGAAAGTCATCTCCTCTTCCCTCTGACCATTTGAAGTCAATATTCTTGAATGGTGCGTAGCGCTTTGTTGCCCTGACATAGGCCTTACAAGCTGCAAGTTCCCCGCCCACCGTTGCATTGATCCCATGAGGAGAAATGATGATGCGACCTCGGAGCCCGAGCCCTTCACAGAGGACCCGCTGCCACTGATGAATGGCTTCTGGGTCGGCCAAGGGCGTAAAGAGATAGAAAAGCAACACCTTCGGCTCGCGCACACGTCAATGTTAGGCAGTCCCGGCATGGACTCTCTCAAAGAGAGGTGGCAGCCACCACTCTCTGGGGCAAGAAATCCTGAGTTCGCCCTCCGACCGGTACTACCTTCGACGTCATGTCACCTCTTGACGTCGTCATTCTTGCCTGGGCCATCTCCTGTTCCTTCGCGTGGATCGCGTCACTCCTGACCAAGGACTACTCGTGGGTCGACAGAGAGTGGTCGATTGTCCCAGTTCTATACGTCTGGATCTTCGCCATTGCTTCGCACGTTCACAACGTTCGCCTTGATGTCATGGCCGTACTCGTCACGCTCTGGGGAGCGCGACTTACCTTTAATTTTGCTCGCAAAGGCGGCTATTCCGGCGAAGAGGACTACCGATGGGCCGTGTTGCGATCACGAATGAGTCCTCGGCAATTTCAGGTCTTCAATTTTTTCTTCATTGTGCTCTATCAAAATGCCTTGCTCGTCCTCATTACCTTGCCAGCGTGGACGGCCTACCAACATCGCCACAACAGTTTCGGCATTTTTGACGGTCTCTTGAGCGTGCTGTTTCTTGCCTGTTTGTGTGCCGAGACCATTGCTGACCAGCAGCAGTGGAATTTTCACCAAACAAAGAAACGCCTCCTCGAGGCTGGAAGCGAGCCATCGCCGCCCTTTTGCACGACAGGTCTCTTTGCACTTTCGCGGCACCCAAACTTCTTTTTTGAACAGGCACAGTGGTGGCTGCTGTTCTTCCTCGGCGCAACAGCTGCTCGCTCAATCCTCCAGTGGACCGTCCTTGGCGCAGTGCTGCTGAGCCTTTTGTTCCTCGGTTCAACCAGATTTACCGAGGAAATCTCATTGAGTAAATACCCGAGTTACGCCGACTATCAGCGTTCGGTGTCACAGCAAATCCCCTGGTTCCCAAAGCGCAGGCACTCGGCCATACGTTGAGTCACCTTAGAGAGTTTCTCCTTGGAGTTTCCTGATCCGCCGGTTCGTGCTCTCGATCCACGCGTCGTAATCAGTCGCTTTACGAGCGAAGGACTCGCCGACTCGCGCATGCGGCAAGACTAAAAAATGTCCCTCTTCGAGAGCAGTGACGACTTGCTCTGCGCAATCCTCGGGTTCAACTACTTCCCCGAGACCCATCTGATGCACCTTGTCGAAGGTGCTCGGATCATCATCGTCTCGACCCATCATCCCGGTATTGACCACGTTGGGGCAAAGACAGGTGACGGCCAAGCCCTTGTGGGAATAGTGCACGCTGAGCCACTCGGCAAAGCCGAGAGCGCCATGCTTCGCCGTCGTATAGGCCATTGGCCCGGGGCCTGAGATCAGCCCCGCTGAGGACAGTGTCTGAACGAGTGCACCATGACCACGCTCGAGCATTCCAGGCACCACTGCCTTGGCAGCCCACAAATGGCTCATGAGATCAATCGCCATGAGCCGATCGAGTTGTTCGAACGTTGAGTTCAGACCATCACCCAAGTCGCCGATACCAGCGTTGGAGCAAAAGACCTCCACGGGACCAAAGGTTGACTCTGCCGTCTCGACTAATGACAAAATGTCGCTCGCCACACCGACATCACATGTGACGAAGTGACCCGACAGTCGATCCGCAACGCGCTGGCCACGTTCTTCTTGGACATCTGCGATGACAACCTTGCCTCCGAGTGACGCGAACTTTTCGGCGAGTGCTCGCCCGATGCCGTGGGCTCCCCCAGTAACGACAACGCAACGACCTTGAACGTCGAGTTTCATGTCACTCACCATAGTCAGCCTTGAATGAAAGTGCTCCCGGCATGAGTGGGAGCAGCCGTCACTACTCGCTCAACCGTTCGGGAAGGGTGCAAGCGCAACCGACGCCATGGCGATGAGGACGTCAAGGTCATCAACCACCTTGGTTTCAACGATGACCAAGCGTTTTCCGGCGCGAACAATCTTTGAATGCGCATGCAGCATGGTCCCCTGCGTGCTTGCGAGAAACCTGATTTGCATATCGGCAGTTGAACCACGCTTTGGGGTCAGTAGGCCACAGGCCATGGCTGCCGAATAATCGATCAGCGTTGAAATGGATCCCCCGTGGGGCGTGCGTTGCAGATTCAGGCAGTCTTCGGTGATGGGCATCGTTGCCGTAACGGTGTCGCCATTGACCACAGCGTCGCCGATGCCAAAGAAGCGCAGCAGCGGAACTCGATGCGCGACGTCATTGAGACCAACTTCCATTCCGAGTGCTTGATACTCCGACACGGTGGCTCCTTTGCACGTTCTAAATGGGCAACTGTACCGGCATGGCTTTCTCCCCTCCAAGATGACAGACTCCTGAGTGACGTAAGGGAGGGGCTATGGCGTACGAGTACGAGTACGACGAATTCTCGATGTTTCACGAAAACGCTGAGGAATATGGAATTGCCTACGACGGGCCACCGGTCGTGCGGCGAGAATCGGTCGCCCTTGATGACGGTCGACTGCTCAGTGCACTTGTCTGGGGCACTGAAGAACCCGAATTCGTCTTTCTGCACGGAGGAGCCCAGAATGCGCACACGTGGGACACGGTTGCCCTTGCGCTCAATCGCCCCCTCGTGGCTCTCGATCTGCCGGGCCATGGTCATTCTGACGGAGCGCGCAATGGCGCAACCAATGTGTTCACAAACGCGGAGGACGTCGCAGTCGCCGTTCGTGCACTCGCTCCTCAGGCCAAAGTGGTGATTGGTATGTCCCTTGGGGGCATGACAGCTGTCGCCCTGGCTGGCTCTGCCCCTGAACTTGTCCGCCGCCTCGTCCTCGTTGACATCACACCAGGGGTCAGCAGGGAGCGCTCTGCGCACATTTCAAATTTTGTGAACGGTCCTGCGACCTTCGACAGCTTTGTTGAACTCCTCGCGCGGACGATGGCATTTCATCCAAGTCGCTCTGAAGCAAGCATTCGGCGCGGCATCCTGCACAATGCCATCCCTCAGGACGACGGCACCTGGGTGTGGCGCTATGCGCGCCATCGCGGCGGCCTCACTGGTGACGATCAAACTCCGGGTGAGCGCGATCTCGGCTTTGCTCCTCTTTGGGACACACTCGGTTCCTTTCAAGGTCCCGTGGTCCTTGGCCGAGGAATGTTGGCCGAATCAGTTGTTGCTGATGAAGACGTCGCAGAGCTCCTTCGCCGAAAGCCTGATGCAGAAGTTGTGGAATTCGAAGCCTCTGGTCACTCGCTGCAAGGCGACGAACCCGTGCGGCTTGCAGCCCTCATTGCGGAAACCGCAAATCGTTAGGGCTTCGACGCTGCTCGCACAGCGGCAATCAACGCAGCGCGCAATTCTGAATCTGCCGAATACGGGGTGTAGAGCGACAATCGGCCAACCGAATCACCCCAGCGCCGCACGAGTTCCGTCCCGCACTGCACTGGATCACCTACGACGGCAAAAGCCTCGAGCATGTCATTGCTGATGAGATCTCCCATCGCACTCCATTCCCCCTGTTTTGAGAGGCGAGTGAGTTCCGGGCGCAGTCCTTCCCAGCCATTCGCTGCGAGCACTGGTTCATACGCAGGGGTCGACGCGTAGAACGCGATCTGATCCTTTGTGCCTTTGATTGCCTTGGCGAGTTCTTCGTCGTTCCTGCCAGCAGCAACAAAAGGTGAACCACAGACGACAAAACCGTCGAGAGATTTCCCTGCCTTGGCACGACCTGCCGCGAGTGCGGGCAGTGTGGATGTCCGGAAATAGTGCTCGGTAGTGAATGCATGAGCAAAGAACCCGTCTGCGACTTCGCCTACTGCTTCGACCATGCGCTCACCGACCCCAGCGAGATAGACCGGTGGTGCACTCCATTCATGAGCCTCGGGCGTGAACATTGGCGTCATCAAGGTATGGGTGTAGAACTCACCTTCGAAATTCAGCTTGGTGCCGTGCTCCCAGGCCTCCCAAATAGCTCGCAGGGCTAAGACAAATTCACGCATACGAGCTACTGGCTGTGACCACGGCATCGAGAATCGACGCTCTATATGAGGTTTAATTTGGCTGCCAAGGCCAAGAATGAATCGACCCTGGGTGTAGCCCGCGAGGTCATAGGCCGCAGCCGCAGTCGTCATCGGGGTCCGGGCAAAGGCAATGGCGATCGACGTTCCAACCGTGATGCGAGTGGTGGCCTGCGCCGCGGCCAGCGACATCAAGAAGGGATCGTGGCTCGTCTCACCTGTCCAAATGCCGTCGTAACCGGCAGCCTCATTAGCAGCCGCATTCTCAGCCACCTTGGCGATGCGAGGACTTATTCCTGTATCAATCTGCATTCGGCTTCCCTCTCTCGTGCCAGACCATTCGATCACACCTCACGAATTGGAATCGCCCCCTTGATTTTGTTGTGCTGCTCGAGCAGCGCGAACGGCCGCCGTCGCAGCATCAGTCCTATCGTCATACACCCGAAAGTCGCGCATCACGCCAAGAGCGCTCAGCGACCCAACGACACAAAGCACGCCACCTGAAACTATCGAGGTCGTCAGCGAGGTTGCCGACGCGACAAGCGCACTTCTCATTTGTCCAACAGAGGGACCCACCGAATAACTGAGCAATTCAATGCCGGCAAGGCGCCCGCGAAACTCATCGGGGATGGAACTATTCCACAAGCGGCTTCGAAAAACTCCGCTGAGGGCATCAGCTGCGCCAGCAATGACAAGTGCCAGCAACATCAATGCAAGATTTCCCGCCGCGCCAAACCCGATGATGGCCAGTCCCCACACTGCAGCCGAGATGGCAATGGCGACACCGAAGCGGTGAATGCGCTCACTCCAGCCACTACTCAGCGCCGCCAAAACAGCACCAAGTGGAATCGCTGCATAGAGGGCACCAAGGACCCAACTTTGATGGAATCGGTGAGCCACAAAAGGGAAGAGTGCGTAGGGGTACGCAAAAATCATCGCAATGAGGTCCACAACATAGGAGCCCAAAAGATCACGACGGGAGGTGGCAAATCGAAGGCCCGCAACAAGATGCGCAAGTGACGGTCGAACTGCATCTCTCGTCGTTTCAATTTTGCTCAAGCGCACCAAGAGCAAGAGTGAGATGACGAAACTCACCACGTCGGCTGCATAGCAAGACTGGGCACCGAACGTCGCTGCCGCAACACCTCCAAGACCGGGACCAATAACGCCCGCAGCCGTTCTGGAGGTCACTGACAATGACGCAGCTGCTCCAAGTTGCTCATGGGGCACCACGCGTGGGATCACCGCATCGAAGGATGGTGACTGGAGAGCGCTGAAACTGGCGAGGCTCGCAGCAGCAACGTAGAGCGGCCAAAGACTCGGGTGTGGCAAGACCGCATTGATCAACAAAAGCGTCGACGCCGCCATCATGGCGAGTTCCATCGCCAGAACCATTTTTTTACGATCAACGGCGTCGGCTAATACTCCTCCCCAGAGTCCAAAGACAATGAGAGGAACGAGCTCCACGGCACCGATCGAGCCGACCGCAACATAGGAGCCGGTCAACACCTTCACTTGATAGGGAATGGCGACAAATGTGGCCATGGCTCCAACGCTGGAGATGGTTTCCGCTGTGTAGACAATGCGGAAATCCCGAGATCCCCGAAGCGGCGAAAAGTCAGGAAGGAGGCGTCGGTGTTTCTTCGGTGGGGAGGAAGGAGAGGCGTTCATGAGGGTTCTCGGAGGACCCCTCAAGACTAGGTGCACCGCTTCGGCGCAGGACCTCGACTTAGGAGGGCTGCACCAGAACGCGCCGAAGCAACTTGCCACTGGCGTTGCGAGGGAGTCCTTCGTGGAGTTCGATTTCGGCGGGCACTTTGAATCCAGACAAGCGTTGCCGGACAAACTGGCGCAGCTCTTCGACATCTGGTGGTTCCAGTGGGTCGTTAGGAACCACAAAAGCCTTCACCATCTCTCCCCAGGTCACGTCTTTGATGCCCACGACCGCAGCTTCTCGGACCTGAGGATGCGTTTCGAGCACCTGTTCAACTTCGATGGGATAGATGTTTTCGCCACCACGGACGATCATGTCGCCTTTTCGACCGACGAGAAAAAGAAAGCCCTCGTCATTGAGGCGACCAAGATCTCCGGTCTCCAGCCAGCCCTCCTCATTTGGCCGAGCAAAGTGCGCTGCTCGCGCCAGCACTTCACCAATACCGTCGTGATCACGCTCGCCGAGACGGAGCTCAACGACGTCGACCGCCCGTCCAACCGATTCAAGAAGTTCGTTTCGACCAGAAGCAAGAATGGCCCGGTGATCCTCAGGCGTCAGCACCGTGATGGGGCTTCCCTCTGTTTGTCCATAGAGGTGAAGCAGATCAACATCTGGAAGCAGTTCCATCACCTTTGCAAGGGTCGATGGGTGCATGGGAGAGGCTCCATATTGCAACAGCTCTAAACCCGGAAATGGCAACACGCCTTCACGGAGCAGCATCTCGAGGATGGTCGGGACTGAGACCACGTGGGTGACGTGCTTGTCGGCTAGTGACGTCCATGCTTCTGGGGTGAAGCGAGCCATTGGAACCACTGCGGTGCCTGAACCGAGCGCCACTGCGTAGGAACCAAATCCGGCAATGTGATGGAGCGGCGACGCCGAAGAGAACACTTTTCCTGGCTTCATGCCAAAAAGTCGCGCATTGACTCGAACTCGTTCGGCCAAACGGTCCTGACGAAATGGCACTGGCTTTGGAACGCCTGTCGTTCCCGACGTGTGCAAGACAAAGGCCGTTGCTGTCGGCTCGAGCCCTTGTGGCCACAGTACGTCGTCACGCTCAGGGGTATCGATGACTTCGACACGGACACCGGTCAATGACGCAATTTCTTCTGCCAATGCGATGAATTCGGGGGCTGTCAACAAAATGTCTGCACCCAACGGAGCAATGGTTGGTGCAATTTCCTGTGCCGTGAGTCGCGCGCCAAGTGGCGCAAGCGGCCGATCTGCCACCGGTCCACCAAGGAGGTAGGCAAAAGCCCCTGGCGTTGAGGTCAGGAGAGCTGGAAGAGGTCCCGTTCCTGGTGCGCATCGCCGCAAGTGCATCGCCGCGCCCAGACTGCGTTCAAGTAATTCGGCGCCGCTCCACGACACGTCGTCGATGCTGACTGCCACGTCATCACGGCCTTGCCACCAACCCAGCGTCTGCGTCCACGTAGTGGCCGATGCCACAAAGTCAGGAACGGATGTTGCCATCAGCCAGTAATGGGCGAGGACGGAATACCACCTGGGAAGAGGCCAAGTGCAATTTTGAGGCCATCGCCAAGCTTGGTTGCATCCACGGCCTCATTTGGTGTGCCTTGATACACCGGAGAGTCGTGAATGGTGTAGCCCTCAACCACAATGACCTTGTCGCCATCAACGCGAAGAATTTGTCCGCTCAGCCAACCAGATTCTTCCGAACACAGCCATGCGGCAACAGGGGCGGTGACCGCAGGGTCAAGCCTGTCGAATCCCTCGACTTCTGACTCATCAATCACACCAAGGCCCGCCGTCATTCGTGTACGTGCAATAGGGCTCAGTGCGTTCGCAGTGACCCCATTTCGAGCCATTTCCATTGCCGTACAAACAGTCAACATGGCGATGGCAGCTTTTGCTGGGGCGTAGTTGGTCTGACCAATGTTGCCGAAGAGGCCAGCACCTGAGGTGGTGTTCACTATGCGAGCAGCGCGCTTGCGGCCCGCCTTCGTTTCTTCTCGCCAATAGGAACACGCATGGCGAGTCACATTCCACGTACCTTTCAGGTGCACGTCGATGACAGCGTCAAATTCTTCTTCACTCATTGAGGTCAGCATGCGATCTCGGAGAATGCCGGCGTTGTTAATGACGGCATCGAGAGCGCCAAATTCACTCACGATTCGCTCGATGAGTCGACCGACGCCAGCAAAGTCACTCACAGAGGTGTTGTCAATCATGACCTGACCGCCAACATCTCGAATCAGCTGTGCAACCTCTTCCGCGGGGCTGTCATCTCCGACGTCATTAATCACGACAGATGCGCCATGCGCAGCCAACTCAAGGCAATGTGCCCGGCCCAATCCTCGGCCACCTCCGGTGACCAAGACGACACGTCCATCAAGAAGTCCCACTGTGATTTGCCTCTCCCTCAAGGTGCCTGCGAACTACCCAAGCCTAAGCCGATGGGGATACGGTATGTCCCACGGCAAAGTTCTGCCAACGAGCAGGACACGACCACTTTCTGGAGGCCCCTGAGTGAGCACGACGAGTGAGGATCTAGTCCTTCGAAGTGACGCAGACGCGGTGAGCACGCTCACACTGAATCGACCCGAGCGGAAGAATGCGTGGATTCCAGAACTCGAAGCTCGCTACTACGAACGCCTCGTCGAAGTCGATCGTGATCCTGCCATTCGAGTCATTGTGGTTACTGCTTCTGGCACCACCTTCTGCCCAGGTGTGGATACCCAGCGCTTGAGTTCCATCACCACAGCGGCGGACCCGCGCATCAACCTTGACGGGCGTGCGGCAATGACATTCCCTTTGAGTATTCGCAAGCCCATGATTGCAGCCATCAACGGTTCTGCTGCCGGAGTGGGCCTCATGCAAACCTTGAATTGCGACGTTCGCTTCGCCTCGTCGAGAGCAAAATTTTCAACTGCATTCGCAAAACGCGGTCTTCCCGCTGAATACAACGCTGCGTGGATACTTCCCCGAATCATTGGTGTTGAAAATGCACTCGATCTCATGTTGTCGAGTCGCATCATTGACGCCGCCGAAGCAAAAGAACTTGGCCTCGTGAGTCGTGTGCTCGAGCCCGACGAGGTCCTGCCTGCAGCACAGGCCTATGCCGCTGAAATGGCTCGACTGTGCTCGCCACGATCACTTGCTGCAATTCGCCGTCAGGTCTATACAGGCCTTTCCCAACGTTTCGAAGACGCCTGGGTGCAGGCCTACGCGTTAATGGCTGACTTTACTGGCGGCGAAGATTTCAAAGAAGGTGTCGCGTCCTATGTGGAACAGCGCGACGTGAACTTCCCACCTCTTGACAACAATTTTCGCGTTCCTCGCGACATGGGGTACTAATGCCACTCAACGGAGAAGCATTTCGCGAGTACGTCAAAACAGTTTTGGCTGAGGAACTTCCCCAAGGGTGGCAAGGCCTTGGTGCCATCGAAGATCGTCAAGAGGCAGATGAGTTCGTCGCTTCGTGGCGAGCCACAATGCTGCGGCGAGGCCTCCTCGGCGTGCAGTGGCCAGTCAAATTTGGGGGGCAAGGACTCTCCAAACTCGAACAGGTCATCTTGGTTGAAGAGTTTGCAAAAGCGGGCGTCCCCTCTATGGGTTACAACGACTCCATGGGCGTCAAAATGCTCGGCAACACCCTCTTGCAGTGGGGGACTGAAGAACAGAAGCAGACGTTTCTTCCAAAGACGCTTTCTGGCGAGATGCTATGGTGCCAGGGCTTCTCAGAGCCGGGGTCAGGATCTGATCTCGCCTCACTCACCACTCGAGCTGAACTCGATGGGGACCACTGGGTGATCAACGGCCAAAAGCTTTGGACGTCACGAGCCGTTGAGGCCAATTGGATTTTCGTTCTGTGCCGAACAAACCCAACGGCACCAAAAAATCACGGAATTTCGTTCCTACTCGTTGATCTCAATCAACCAGGCATCGAAGTTCGGCCAATTCAGGCAATTTCAGGGGAGCGAGAGTTCAACGAAGTTTTCTTCACGAATGCAACGACTCCCGCAGACAACGTCGTCGGTGGGATTGATAACGGTTGGGCAGTTGCCATGACCTTGTTGGGGTTGGAGCGCGGCGAAGAGGCAGCCACCAATCCCATCTTGTTCCGTGCGGAACTTGACCGCTTGATGGCCATGGCTACCGAGGCCGGTGCGGCACAAGATGCGGTGTTCCGCCAGCGCATCGCGGCGCTCTACATCCGCGTCGAGATCATGAGATTTTTGGGAAACAAAATTCTCGCCGGCGTGCTCGCAGGTGATGGCAAACTCGGTCCCGAAGCCTCGATCTCAAAGCTTTTTTGGAGTGAATATCACAAGGACGTTGCCAATTTGGCGCTCGACATCTTGGGCCCTGCGGGCCAAGTCGTGAACGGTCGAGGGCTCCTGCGCTCGTTCCGTTACGACGACCCCGGTGCACCCAACACGTCTGGCCGATGGCTCGGCGCCCTCTACAACGCGACAGCCGGAACGATCTACGCCGGGACATCCCAAGTACAGCGGAACATCTTGGCCGAGAACGTCCTCGGTCTTCCACGCGAGCCGCGCTGACCTCCTCATGAGTCCCAGATCGGCGTGGCACACAGCCGTCCTGTCTGCGACAATAGAGAGAGACACTTGGGGGGTGAGACGTGCCGGAGCGCACGAGTACGTGGATTGGGGGCGACTTCCAAGAGCCGCCGCGCACCGATGGCGGCGTAGCGCTCTGTGGGTCGTGTCGAGCGACGGGTCTTTGCCAGCTCGGCTTACGCTCTGAACGTCTCGACGAAGAACTCACCGCTCACTATGAGGTGATCTGTCCGAGCGGACATGAAGGTGGACCGGGGGTCGCCCACGGTGGTTGGACCTCGAGCATATTCGCTGAAGTTCTCGGTCACGTTCCGCTCCTGCAGCATCATCTGTGCGTTACCGGCACGCTCACGGTGCACTACGTCAAGCCTGTGCCCTTGGAACTCCCCCTCCTCGCTCGGGCGTGGGTCGACCGTCGTGATAACGAGAAGTGGTTTGTTTCCGGCGAACTACTCCTCGCCTCTTCAGGAGCACTGTTGGCCACAGGTACCGCTGTTTTGATTGAGCGGGACCAAGAAACCCACTTCGGTGGATTTCACCGCTGGCTCACCGAGCAAGGTTCGTAGTTTCCTGCCTATTGGATCTTGATCTCAGCGCTCTACGCTGAAGACGGATTCTCGGAAATGAAAGGTGACATGCATGAGCGACGACATCATGATGAATGCCAAGCGAACCCAGCCCGCCCTCCCGGGTAGTTTCGACAACATTGAAGATGAGCGACTTCACCGCAAGCAGCGGCTTGCTGGAGCACTGCGCATCTTTGGTCGCTTTGGATTTTCCGAAGGAGTCGCCGGCCACATCACTGCCCGTGATCCCGAGCGGACTGATTGTTTTTGGGTCAACCCCTTTGGCATGAGTTTTCGCCACGTCAAAGTGTCAGATTTGATTTTGGTCAATCACGAAGGTGCCGTCGTCGAAGGCTCCGGGGCGCTCAATAGGGCTGCGTTTGTCATCCATTCAGCCGTGCACGCCGCTCGACCTGATGTCATTGCCGCAGCTCATGCTCACTCCGTCTATGGCAAGGCCTTCTCCTCTTTAGGGCGAACTTTGGATCCGATTACGCAAGACGCCTGCGCGTTTTTTGAAGATCATGTCGTGGTCTCGGCTTACGGCGGACGCATCGTTCTCGAAAAGCACGCTGGCCTCGCTTTGGCCGAGAAGTTGGGATCACACAAAGCAGCCATTCATCAAAACCACGGACTGTTCACCGTGGGCCAGAGCGTTGAAGAGGCGGCATGGTGGTTCGTGACAATGGAGCGATCAGCGCAAGCACAACTGCTCGCAGAAGCTGCCGGCACACCACTCCATATCCCCGCAGAAGATGCCCGCTACACAAGAGAGCAGATCGGGAATCCACTCGCCGGTTGGTTCTCCTTCACACCGCTTTGGGACGAAATTGTCCAAAGTGATCCCGATTTATTTGACTAACCGCTTCTCTCCCCCGCCTGAACTTGGAGACAATCGCCAGTGGGGTCAGGCCATCTGGTCACTTCGTCTTGGCTTTGGTGCGCTCTTGCTCGCACTCGTCGGCCTCGCGGTGCTTTCTGCCGCCGCCACGCCATGGATCTTGCTCGCAGGCGTCCTTGGGTGGCTGAGTGCAGCACTTGCCACCATCATCAGTGTCGTTCGCGCCCGAGGCGCACTCCCTGATCCGCGTCCAAGCTACTGGGCTCTTCGTTTCATGCTCGTGCGCGATGTCTTTCGTTCACGCAGTGCGACGCTCAGGAAGAAACCAGAACCTCGTCCGTGACAACTGGCTGCTTGGCGCCATAGCGCTCCTCGATGTGTCCATAGCGCCAGATAAGCAAGGCCAAAATCCAGGTTGTAACGAAGAGACCAACGATGATGAATCCAGCAGTGTTGATGGAAATGGAATTCGCCACATCAAACACGGTGCCGCGAAGGTGAAGTTCTTGGCCCAACAGCGAGACCAATTCAATGGTCCCAATGAGCACAGCGACTGCAATCGAAAGACCAGTAATGACGAGGTTGTAATACACCTTGCGTACAGGGTGAGCAAAGGCCCAGTCGTAGGCAAAGTTCATGAAGCACCCATCAATGGTGTCGAGCAAACTCATCCCGCCTGCAAACAGGAGGGGCAGAGAAAAAATGGACCAGAGGGGCAGGCCACTGGCGACTGCAGACCCTGAAAGGACGAGTAAACCGACTTCTGTCGCGGTGTCGAAGCCCAATCCAAAGAGAATGCCGACTGGATACATTTTCCATGGCGTATCGACGCGTCGCAGGAGAGGACCGAAGACTCTGGTCAAAACTCCTCGCTGTGCGAGCGATGTCTCGAGGGCAGCTTCGTCATAGGCGCCACCGCTCATGTGGCGGAATGCAACAAAAATGGAACGCATCACCACGAGATTGATCGCCGCAATTGCGAAAAGGAAAAGTCCCGAGATCGATGTTCCAACGACGCCTGTGATTTGATGCAGGAGAGAATTCTGATTCGTCACCGCGCCACCAAGACCCCGAATGCCAACAGCCAAGAGTGCAGTGAGCGCAAAGACTACGGTCGAATGCTCGAGTGAAAAGAAGAAGCCAACGCTCAATGGGCGACGATCTTTGGCCATCAGTGAGCGGGTGGTGTTGTCAATGGCGGCGATGTGATCGGCGTCGAACGCATGTCGCATCCCCAAGGTCAGCGCGAGAAGCCCCGTGCCAAATCCAAATGCGGTTGTTTTGGAGATTCGATAATGATGCGGGGCAGCTGCCAACAAGATCAGGCTCCCGGATGCGAGCAGCCCGAGGACTACGGCAGCCATCCCAATGACCACTGCTCTCTCAGGCCGGGAAAGTCTCGTGCCACGTGAGCCGGAGCCTTGTGCTGCAGAAGATTGACTCACGACGGACATAGATGCAAGTTACTTGCAATAACGAGCCACTGGCAACACTGTCTCGGCGTTCGAAAATGGGATCCCCCGAGGGTGTGTAGGATAAGAATCCGCCTCAGAGGTCTCCTCTGAGGAAGCAAGGACCTGTGGTGCAGCCTGGAGTGCACGCCGCCCTGTCAAGGCGGAGGTCGCGGGTTCAAATCCCGTCAGGTCCGCTCGGTGTTCTTTGGTGAAAACCAGAGAAGGCCGTGTTGGTCGAGTAGCTCAGTTGGCAGAGCGCGCGCCTGAAAAGCGTGAGGTCACCGGATCGACGCCGGTCTCGACCACTTTTTGTTTCCCGGGTGCCGGAAAGGAAGCGGCTCTGGGAGAGCCTCGTTCGCTACGATGCCACCGTGTCAGAAGTTTCTTCATCGGATTCGGGTCTCTCTGCGGGAAAACCTGAGCGGCGACCTTCGTCCGAAGTTCTTGCACACCTGTTGACGCCAGGAAACCTGACGGCAATAAGCCTGATGATTGGGGTCATCACGGTTCTCACGCTGG